>ERZ791826.127-NODE-127-length-92972-cov-6.180677_pt1 | contig 92972 bp, 75 predicted proteins | sample MGYA00510297_ERZ791826 | MGnify/ENA primary metagenome ERZ791826 (study PRJEB30046, sample SAMN00792004) | human gut metagenome | study: EMG produced TPA metagenomics assembly of the A metagenome-wide association study of gut microbiota in type 2... | reverse complement strand
AAGGGCGAACCACCGGCCCGGCTGCTGGAAACAGCTCCCACTTCCTGTACCACATTGTTGGCAGTACCGCCGACGCCTTGAGAGCATCGCCACGGTGTGTATCATGATTGCTGACCCTTCGCTTGAGGTATGTGTTCCACGCCACCTCTCCCGGACCGTTAAGCGCTCCGCTGCCTATCAGGCAGCATCATGGCGTCAGAACAGCCGGGGCGCACCTGCCGTCGCTCCTTGGGTTGCGGCAAGGTCAGTTGTATGTAGCCGGTGATTCGGATATTCGGTTATCAAGGTGCAAAAGGGGGAAGAGGGCTTTTTTGTCCCTCTATACTGTATACTCGCAAAAGGGTGCCAAAATTCGAGAAAAAATTTGCATTTTTTCTAAACTTATTTTCGGCGCACAGAATCGAAACAACTTGTTTGAGAGTTGTTGAACAACCTATAGCAAAAAGGACGCGGAACAATGGGGTTCGGCATCCTTTTTGTCAGGAAAAGATTAGACCTTGAATGTCCGAATCATTTCGAGAAATGCAATCACAAGGATATGATGCAAATCCTCATCAAAAACTCCGTTCACGAAGCTGTACTTCCGCAGCAGGGGTTTATACTGCTCATAGAGTTTGTCTACGGCCTCTTTGTCACCATGGTGTGCCCTTACCAGAATATTCTTAAACATTCCCATATTACTTGTCCTCCATCTTTTTGCGAATCCGTGCAGTTGCATTTTTCTTATGCGTGCTGACCGTGTTGGGCTTGATGCCCAACTCCTTGGCAGTCTCCTTTACGCTCATCTCGTTGATGTAGAGGCATGTGATAACCGCATACTCTCTAACAGGAAGATTCTGCAGATGTTTGTCAGTCTCTTCCAACATCAGCTTTTCTTCAACGCACTCTTCAACAGATACCTCAATTCTGCAGGATACACCCTCTAAGTAAGAGGCATTTGCTTCAAAGGAAACTTCCTTCGTCTCCTTCTGGTTCTTCTTCCGCAGATATGAAACTCTCTTGTTGTGCAGAACCTTGTCCAGTTTTCCGGTGAATTGTGCTAGCAGTTCGACATCCTCACCAGAAATTGATTGATTGTAGAAATCTTTTTTCTTTGCCATCATAAACCTCCTGAATTTTGAGTTTCATTGAATAGACCTCAAAACTCGGAGGGGCGCGGGCAGAAAACGGCGGTCCTCTGCCGCCAAAACAATAAAGTAACAAAAAAGCATGATGTGGTATAAATAAAATTTGACACCCTATTTTCAAGGATTTGAGATATAATCAAGAGAATAAGGAGTGAATAAAACGGCAGAAAACAGACAATATGACCACGAATACAAAGTACAGGCAGTGAAACTTGCCAAAGAAATCGGACAAGCTAAGGCCGCCAAAGAACAGGGGATCCCCAAGAACACCATGTATAGCTGGGTACGGGCTAACCGTCTTGGCACTCTTGACCTTGGAGCTGGCTCACAGACCCCACAAAGCGCTATGACGCTTAACGAGGAACTCCTAAAGCTTCGCCAGCAGGTAAAGGAACTGGAGAAAGAAAACCGACGTTTGAAGAAAGAAAACGACTTTCTGGAGGAAGCCAGCGCTTTTTTCGCCGCGAGCCGTCTGAAGTCAGCAAAAACGAAAGAATGAAGTTTATTGCATTAAAAACGAAAGACGGCGAATTAAAAGGGGATATCGCCTTTTTCTGCAGGATCCTTCATGTCAGCAGACAGGGATTTTACCAGTATCTTGCAAACAAAGACCGCCCATGGAAATATCAGCCACTGGCGGATGCCATGAAGGAGATAAGCTACTGGAATAACCGAAGAATCTGCTCGGCCAATGGAGGGCTCCCCCCCTATAGTCAAACGACAGCAATACTATGATTCCCTGAAAGAAGCGGCATAAGGTACAGAATCCTTGAGGAAAATGTGTCAACTAATCTTGACAAAATCATGTGGTTGAACCGCCGTGTACCGGTCGGTACGCACGGTGGTGTGAGAGGTCGGCTCTTTAGAGTTGAGAGAGCCTCCTACTCGATTATATACAATCATCCTTCAACTTTTCCGATAGTCTGTATGTGGGATAAACCTGCTTTTAGCTTTCTGATCAAAACAGTCTTGATTTCATTACAAAGCAATCCAGAAAAAAACAGCCATAGGCTGCTTGTGGCAAACCTATGGCTGGTAAAACATCCGTTTTTTGTATCTGCTATTTTGGGTATTTCCTTATACAGCAAGAACCCGTTTATCTATCGGACTTGCTTTGGCCTTCTTTTCTTTTTGCAATCACACCTGTTACGGCCAGTGCTGCAAAGCTCAGCAGCATCACCACACCCCACAGCGCAGGTTCCCCGGCATCACCGGTCTGCGGCGTACTGCTGCCCGCAGAGAGCTGCTGCGAAGATGCACTCTGTCCACGGTCGGGCCGGGGCTTGTCCGAGGCATCCGGATTTTGTCCGCTACCGCTGTCCGAACTACCGGAACTGCTAGAAGTATCCGAACTGGCAGAATTGTCGGAGCTGGAACTTCCAGAACTGTTCGAACTGCTGTCATCCGGGTCTGTGGGTTTTTCTTCCTCCGTGGGAGCATCGTCATAATCCCCTGCCCAGATCACAAGATCGTCGATGGAATATTTTGCGTATTTGGCGGTATCTGCCGCAAAACACATTTTATCGATCACCGAAAAATCCACCTTGTTTTGTGCATTCTGCAACAGCAGCTGACCGTTCACATATACATCCGTGGTATCCGTTCCGTCGGCATTTACATGGGTCACCAGGGTTATGGTGTTCCAATCGGATACATGGTATTCGCCGGTCAAGGGACTGTAACTGCTGCCGCTGACATTGTAGGTGAAATTCGTGCCATTGGAGCGGATGCAGAAGGCTTCGTTGCTGGTGGAAGTAATCGTACCGTTTCCAAAAGCAATGCGGAGATTCTCGTACTTGGTATCGGCAACACCGCCCTGGATTTCCGCCTCATTTTCCACCTTAATGCGGAACTGCATAGAAAATGTACCGGACACGGGATCAAAGGAGAGCACCGCCTTGGGCTGCGCCGCACCGTTGCCGTCCTCCACCGTCATTACACCGTCCTTCACATCCACCGCGGTATAGGCCTTGGCAAGAGACACCGACCAATGGCTGCTGTCCAGTGTACTTCCATCAAAGGAATCCTGATAAATCACCTGGCCGGGCTCAAAATCAGCGGTGACAGAAACGGTGACATAGCGCACCAGTTCCGGGTTATCCAGGCTGGTGACACTGATCTTGGCGGTGCCCACCGCTTTGCCGGTCACGGTGCCATCGTGGTGCAGGGTGACAATTTCAGGGCCGGAAACGATGGCGTACCGCACCCCTTTTTCCGAAGCGGTTTCGGGCAATACCTCAGCTTCGATGGCGGCGGTTTTACCCCGACTGAGGTTCATGGCCGTCTGCTTCAGCTGCATAGACTCAGCCCGGACCATGTCCTGTTCGGCGCGCACCTCGATGGCGGCTTCGTCAAACACTTTCTCGTCCCGCAGGCTGTAAGCCCGAACCACCGCTTTACCTTCCCGGACGGCGGTGATATAGCCATCCTGGCTCACGATTACGGCATTGCCGGATACCACTTGGTACCCAACCTGGTCATAGCTGCCTGCCGGCTCTACCTGCACATAGGCTTTCACCGCATCCTGCAGTCCCATGACCGAAGGAACATAGAGCAGCTGCAGGCTCTGGGGGGTAGGTACATTTTCCTCTGCAGGGATCTTGCTGCCCTTGTATACCTTCACATCGTCGATGCTGAACTCCATCTTATCGCCGGTACCGCTGTGGATGTCCAGTCGGTTCACATAATCAATGGCGTTGCGGTTGGCAATGCCGGAGCCTACCAGATAGCCGTTCATGTACACATCGGTGGTATTGGCCTTGGCGGTGCCGTTGTTCGGGGTGATGATGTAGGTCACATCCACCCAATCACCGTAGTTGCCCACCACCTTGTCCGCATTAAGAGAAATAGGGGTATAGGCATTGGTGAGGACATAAGTCAAATCGGAGAAATTGCCTAAGGCGCCCTTGGCGGCGTTGCGGACACGGAACAGCTCGGTGGTATTGGAATACCAGCTGTCCGACCCGGCCGCCACGGCATACATACAGCCAAAAGTGAGATCTCCCGCCTTGTGTTCCCCCAAAGCATCGATCCGCACCCGGAAAGATATCGTGGTGGTGTCGGTCTGGGGCTGGAATACAAAGGAAATTTTACTGGTGGCATTGTTGGAATTGTCCCGGAACCGGATTACGTTCCCCTCGGATTCCTGCTCCAAGGTCACCGATGTACCCTCGGCCGATTCCGGAATCACCTGCATAAACTCAGTGTTGAAGGCTGTATGCAAATCCAGCCCGCTTTCGCGGCCGAAATCACAGCTGTACAGTTTTTCCGCCTGTACGGCTTCCCCCTGCTGCACCGTGACATGACAGGTAGAAGTGGCGATGGAATTGTCCACACTGGTTGCCCGCACCACAGCGGTACCTTCCTTCAGGGCCGTGACATAACCTTTGGCGTCCACGGCCACAACATCCGCGCCTTCCAGCACATCCCAGGTCACCGCTTTGTTGTAGGCTTTGATGGGCTTCACCGTAACGCTCAGGCTGGTGCGCTCTCCCGGCTGCAGCTGAATTTCACTGCTGTCGATGCGGATGCTTTCCACCGGGGTCTTTTCCACAGTTTCGCTGTGGGAAATACCGGAGCTGTACACCCACACATCGGAATAGGCTTCCTCACTGGAATCTACCGAATCCTGGATGTAGTTGCCCAACTTGAAATAGTACCAGGTATCCTTCCAAAGGGGGTCCGCCGCCACAAAATTGTGGGAAACAGTCATAGGTTCGTTGTCATCGGTATCGATGGTAACATAGGCAGTACCATCCACCACTTGGATCTCGGTGCGGTATTTTTCGCCCAGTGCCACCTCGGGATAGGCATAAGCAAAATCGGCGGAGGTTTTTTCGGTGGTGTTTTTCAGATACACAATCACACTGCCGGTTCCCTTGGCCTTATCGTAGGCATACAGCACCTTCACCAGAGGATTGGCGTTGTCACCGTTCTGCTCGATGCCGTGGATCTGGGAGGTGATCACCTTGCCGTTGGCCGGTACATGGGTGACCTTCTGCTCGGCCACAAGGGTATGGGTGCCCTGCCAGGTCCAGTTCACCGTTTTGTCCTTAGGGTCCAGCATTTCCCGCATCTCGGAACGGGCATAAGTGGTGTTTCCGGTTTTGAATCCCTGTACCGGGCAGTGGAACACCACGGCGTCTTGTCCGTTTTCGTCAGTAGCCGCAAAGAAAAACTCACTGGTGTAGCCGTCCGCCAGTTCCTGTGGCGATTTTTCCAGCACCGAGCCGGGCTTGGTATCGCTTTCTACCGGCAGCTGCAATTTCCAGCCACCGGCCACGAAATCAATGCAGCCCAGCTCGCCCGGCGTTTTTTCGTCTTCACCGTCGCCGTCTCCTTCTCCGCTGTCCGTTGTTTTCAGGCTCACCCGCACATCGTCGATGTATGCGTGGGTCTTATCCATGCTGCCGGTCAAAAAGGAAATGTTGTCCAGACTTTCCATGACGATGTTTTCTGTTTTACAACTCATGGCAATATTCTCTCCCAACAACTCCCCGTCGGCATATACGTCAAAGGTCTTTGTTGCGGTGTCGATCACCGATTTCAGTTCGATCCATTTTCCACACAGATAAGCTCCATTTTTTACAGAGGGAGTTTTTTGGGAATCCCCTCCCCGGAACTCGTAGGTGCGGGAATCGCTGCCGGTGGTTTTAAACCGCAAAAACTCCCCTGCGCTGGAGGTGCTGCTGCTGCCGCTTTCCTCCTTGGAACCCGCCGTCAGGGCAATGGTGGACTTTCCCTCATCGGAAACCACATACAGCTTGTACTCCACCACAATCTCCCCGGCCTGTTTACCGATTTCAATGTTTGCCTTACTGGTTTCGCTGTCGCTGGTATCATTGAATTCCAACACGTGGTTTCCATCCATCTCGACCACGGAAACCCCACCGCTCAGCTTGACCCCGGCGCTCAGTTCGGATTCAAAATTCTCATCCAAAATAACCGTGTACTCCTCCGGCTCCTGGGCATACACCGCCAGGGGCGTGGGAATGCAGGTCATTCCCATGGCCACGGCCAGTACCGCACCCGCGGCCTTTTTCATTTTCGTATACAGGTTCACCAACACTCCTCCTTTGTTATACTTTTCTAGATAAAGGCCTGTCCGCCGTTGATCTGGATCACTTCGCCGGTGAGGAAGGATGCCTTGTCCGAAGCCAGGAACTCGATGACGTCGGCCACCTCCCGGGGCTCGCCCAGGCGCTTCATCAGGATGCTGTCTTTCCAGCTCTCCACCAGCTTGCGGTCGGTGGCAGCGTGGAAGGGAGTATCGATGGTGCCGGGGGAAACCATGTTCACCCGGATGCCGAACTCGGCCAAGTCCTTGGCCAGGGCACGGGAATAGCTCTGCACCGCTCCCTTGGAGGCCGCATAGATGGAAGCTCCGATACCGCCTCCGTTGGTCACTGCAATGGTGCTGAAGTTGATGATGGAGGGGTTGGTGCCTTTTTTCAGCAGCGGCAGCGCTGCACGAGTGTTGAAAAACAGGCTGTCGAAATTCAGCGCCATTACTTTGCGCATAAAGCCAGTCTCCATCTCGGAAACCCGCTGCCGGCCGCCCAGGCCGCCCACGTTGTTCACCAACAGATCCAGATGATCAAACTTCTCGGCGATCTTGGCAAAGGTCTCGTTCACCTGCTCCTCGCTGGTGGCGTCGCATTTATAAAAATGTGCCTTGATGCCCTTGCTTTCCAGATTGCTCATCACCGTGTCCCGGCCTGCCTCGTCGATGCCGGTGACAATCACCTCATACCCGGCCTGGCCCAGTACCTCGGCCGTTTTGCCGCCGATGCCGCCGGTGGCTCCAGTAATCAATGCTGTCTTCATAGTAGTCCTCCTTGCCTTAGGTCTGCATAATTTGAAAGTACTTTTTACAGAAAATCCTCCCGCTGGGGGGTGAAGATGTCCAGAATCACGGCATCCTCCAGAGCGGTAGCTCCGTGGAGCTCATTGGGGGCCACATAGTAGCTGTCGCCCTTGTGCAGGGTATAGGTTTTGCCCTCCACCTCATACTGAAAGCTGCCGGACAGAATATAACTCACCTGTTCGTGGGGATGACGATGAGCCTCGCCCACCGCGCCTTTTTCAAAGCTTGCCTCCACCCCCATCATCTGGCCGCCATGAGCCAGAATTCGGCGGGTAATGCCCGGCGCCGGATGGGTTGGAAGGATATCCTCATATTTCAATACCATATTTTTTCTCCTTGTATTCTTTCAGAATTTTAAATAAAGGCCTGTCCGCCGTTGATCTGAATCACCTCACCGGTGAGGAAGGATGCCTTGTCCGAAGCCAGGAACTCGATGACGTCGGCCACCTCCCGGGGCTCGCCCAGGCGCTTCATCAGGATGCTGTCTTTCCAGCTCTCCACCAGCTTGCGGTCGGTGGCAGCGTGGAAGGGAGTATCGATGGTGCCGGGGGAAACCATGTTCACCCGGATGCCGAACTCGGCCAAGTCCTTGGCCAGGGCACGGGAATAGCTCTGCACCGCTCCCTTGGAGGCCGCATAGATGGAAGCTCCGATACCGCCTCCGTTGGTCACTGCAATGGTGCTGAAGTTGATGATGGAGGGGTTGGTGCCTTTTTTCAGCAGCGGCAGCGCTGCACGAGTGTTGAAAAACAGGCTGTCGAAATTCAGCGCCATTACTTTGCGCATAAAGCCAGTCTCCATCTCGGAAACCCGCTGCCGGCCGCCCAGGCCGCCCACGTTGTTCACCAACAGATCCAGATGATCAAACTTCTCGGCGATCTTGGCAAAGGTCTCGTTCACCTGCTCCTCGCTGGTGGCGTCGCATTTATAAAAATGTGCCTTGATGCCCTTGCTTTCCAGATTGCTCATCACCGTGTCCCGGCCTGCTTCGTCGATGCCGGTGACAATCACCTCATACCCGGCCCGGCCCAGTACCTCGGCCGTTTTGCCGCCGATGCCGCCGGTTGCTCCGGTAATCAATGCTGTTTTCATACTTAATTGCCTCCCATATGGTTTGATTTCAAACAGTAAGCTGCATGCTGTAACGTACCTTTTCTCCCCTCGCCCGCACAAGAATGCTACGGCGAGTCTGGTTGACAGGATTATCCTTGGTTTTAAGGAGGAACAGCTCCTGTCCATTTTCCAGCTGCAGTTCTATCTTCATCCGCAGTTCGCCAAAGACAGCCCAGAGAACTGCTTTATCCCCCAAAACCAGCACCTTTTTGGTTTCCTCCACATGCTGGTAGCCATTTTCCGAAAAGCCCAGACTGGCATCCTCCAACGGCATCTCACATTCCAGCTGAAGCTGGGGTTCCAGATGGAATACATAATCGTATACCCCTGGCTTACCCTGGACCAGGAATTCATCCACCAGGGAATCCTCGGTAATGTGCAGGTTGCGCTGGTAATCAATACCCTCGTAGACATCCAATGCCAAACCCGAAAAGCTGTCTGCATCAAAGCGCAGGCACTTGCCCGGATGCACCGAAGTGATATCCTGGCCGTTCCAGCATACGGTATTATGAGACAAGGTCTTTCGATGCCACTCGTTGCACAGCCGGGACTGGTAACCCGCATTGGAAAGATCCCGAGAAATGCGCTGATCTTTATACATCACCTCGATGTTCATAATATCCGGATGGGCATGAGATTTGCCGTTGAGGCCATATTTCACAAACACATTCCAGTTGTTGTTGCGCAGCATGGCAAAGTTGGAGGTGGGGAATGTATTGGAGACATGGGCCACCGGCCGGTAATCGCTGTAATCAAAATCGATGTTGAACAGCAGCTGTTCCAGACACACTGTCCCGCAGCAGTAATAAGGCTCCGAAAGGGGCAGAGTGGTGCGAGGATTGGGGTCGTTCTCAATGATTTTTAGCAGATTGCCCACCTTGCTCTTTTCGCCAAAGGCCCGGGCGGCGGTGTGATACACATAGCTGAATGTGCGCAGATTCAAATTGGGCCAACCGTCGTTGGGATTGGGCAGATACAGGTTGTCAAAGGCGTATTCGTAGGCTTTCTCAAACATCCGCTCAAAAATCGCTGTGCTCTCCTGGCCAAAATCATACCCGTAAATCTTGCTGAAGAGGAACAGATAAGAAACGCCCTCCAACAAAAAGAAGTTGTAGTGGATGGAGCCTTCGTACCAGAAGCCGTCGGCAGTCACACCCTCGGCCAGCTGACGCCGGATATTAAAGGGGCTGGTGAAGGCGTAATCGATCATCTCCTGATCCTTCATGGCAAGACCCATCACACCGATGGCAGCCAGTGACCAGCAGCTGATATTGTGGATCTCCACCGCCTGGGGAGCCAGCAGCCGGAACATCTCCCGGAAAAGCTTGCGGTGCACCTTTTCCAGCCATTCCTGCTCCGGTTCAGGGCGCAAAATCTCAATGGTCTGGATAAAGCGGATAGCTACGATGGCCTCATTTAGGCCCTGAGGCATCATTTTTCCGCATCCCCACTTCATGGTTTCGTAGCTGTCAAAAATCTTGTTTTCCTTGTTGTGCAGCACGAACTCATGGTAATGAGCCGCGTAAAAATCGATCACCTGCAAAGCGTAGTCCCGGTATTTTGTCTCACCGGTGGCCTTGTATACCGCAGCCGAAACCAGAGCCAAAACCACAGCCCGGTTGCGATAGAAGGTGACCCACACGCCATCCTGCACATCGTTGGAATATACCTTTCCGCAGATCTCACACCGGTGGCTGTGGGGCGAATTCAAATCAAAAATCAGCCTGCCGCCATCGTCATCACAAAAATAGTGGTGCCCCCATCGGCTCAGCTTGGCGGGCGAATCGCAGAAGGAGGGCAGAAAGTCATCTACGTCCTTCTTCATCGCCAGAATCGCCTGACGGTTGCGGGGCAGTTGTACCAGTTCACAGAACCGGTCGTTTACATAGTTCATAGTTGGTTCCTCTTTCTCTGCACAGCGTTTACAGCGAATACTCCGCCGTTTCTGCTCCATCCCTGGTCACCCGCAGACGCACCGGACTGCGGCCAACGCCGGCATCGTATTCCCCCACCGTCAGCTTGTATACGTTGCCGTTCCATTCCAGGTGAAGCATTCCCTGCTGGCAGCAAACCTTGGCCTCGCTGCCGGCAAAAGTAAAACACTCAAAGAATACTTGGCTGGTCTGGGGGGTCTGGGAATCGGTAGACAGGGTATGGATGCAGGTGCGGCACAGCTTGTCCTGTTCCTGGGTGGTCATCACACTGACCACCTGCTGTTCATACTGCCGCGTCTCTGTCGGTGCGCTGGAAAATACCTGGTATCGGATATCTCCTGTCTCCATGGGATACCGGTATCCTTTTTCTTGGGGACAGGGCAGCGGATCGGTGTTGCAAATGACCGAATAGATATGGCTCTTTTGGCTGTTGAAAATATCCGCAAACAGCCAGAAGCCCAAACCGTCGGTCACCAGCACCCGGCTTACCTCCTGCATCTGCATATGGCGGGGATACACCCCTGCCGTCTCGCCCCGGTAAACGGCCAGGTTTCCCTCTACCTTAACGCAGGAAACAAAACCGCCGTAGCTTTCGGGGGAAAAGTCTTTTCCCTCTTCCTTCTGCCGCTGCTCCACACTGGTCATATAGACGTCGTTGACGTCCTGGGCGTCGGTATATCTACCATCCACCAGCAGGACATTGTGGTTATCCGGCATCAGATTGCGGTTGTAACCGTCCTCACAGGTGAAATATTCGCCGCCGCTGGCAAAAATATAGGACAAATTGTCGGGGTGATGGTGAGACAAAGAAAACAGATCGATCCCCTCGTCTTGCAGGATCTTCCAGCCTTCCCTCCATTGCTTGGCGCCTCCCGGCGCGCCGCACTTGATGGAAAACACCCGGGCGTCCCGCTGCCAACTGCTGCGCAGAGCCAGCAGACCCAAATCCTCAAAATACCGAGCCAGGGGCAAATCGTCAAACTCCCGCTCTTCCACCGAGGGGTCGTACCACAAAAACTCGAAAATCGCTTCGGGCAGAATTCCGGGCTTCACCTTGCTGTTGGCAGCTTCCTGAGCAAGGAATTCCTTCACCACCATATTTCCCAACTTCTGGGCATGGCCGTTGCGGTATTCCGCCGCTACCTTGTAGTAAACACAGACCGGATGGCTGCTGTAACGGTCGTGGCAGTCGCCGTAGTTCATCTGCCGGGTAAAATCACCGTTGCACTGGTACAGTCGATAATAAAAGGTGTTTTTCAAGTAGGGGCTGGATTGGAAATAATCGATTCCTTCCTGCACCTTCAGCAGATGAGCATAGACAAACAGCCACATGCCGCCGTAGCGCCAATAGGTGACGCCCTCGTAGTTGGAACCGTCCTCTGCCATCAAGTCAAACACCCGGGCAAAGTCCTCTTTGGCTTCCTTTATATATGTATCGGCTTCCTCAGCCTGTCCCTGCATGGCATAGCCGGCGGCAGCCAGTCCCGTCATGTTGATCCAGTTGTGGTTCTGGTAAAAGTTGGTGGACCAACCGCTGCCGTAGGTATCACGGCGATAGTCGAACATCACCTTAGCATGGTGACGGATCTTACAGAAGATCCGCTGCTTTTCCTCTTCGGAAAGATAGGGCTTCAACCAGTCGTACCCCAGAGAAAGGCCAAACAATATCCAGGACGCGGATAAATCTACATTTACCAGATGGGCATTTCCCCATTTTTCATAGGACAGCACCGTGTTCATAAACCGCTTGGCATCCTGCAGATACTGTTCGCTGCCGCTGAGTCGGTAGGCCAGGGCCAGGTTAGCAATTGCAATGCCCATATATGTTGTGCTTTCCTTAGGATGTTCCAGAGGCAGCTCCATCTGCTTGTATCGGTCGGCCTGTTCCAGCAGACGCTTGTACTGCATAGCACGACTGGTATCCAGCTGCAGGCAATAGGGTTTCAAATCACCGATAAATATCAATCGATTCACCTTCTTTTTACTTACATACCGCAGCAGAACCGGTGCGGATCGCCCGCAGTTTGTCTGTCAGGCCGGTGATGGCACTGTAAAACAGAGTATAAAGGGTGGCAAATCCGAAGGGTTCGCCAGCCACCACCACCGTTTCTGGGGACAGCCCTAGCAAACCGACTAGAAACAGGTTGATATTTTGGTAGCTGAGATATACCAAAATCACCACCAGCATACTCAACCCCAAGTCGCCCAGTGTCTGCAAAGCCCGCTGCCAGCCCTTTTTGTTGCGGTACCTGTGGTTTACAATCTCACCGCCCCGCACGATGTCAAATACATTGTACGCGATGGGATTGTACACCACAATGGTAACAAGGCCGATACCCACTCCCAGGAAAAAGATCAGGTCGATGGGACTGGTGTATCCCCCTGCCTGGGTACCGAAGCCAATCATAAAATAGCACATGCCCACAATCCACCAGCGCAGCAGCGTGGCTTTGGCATTGTCTGAGATTTTTTTGCGACGAGTATGCTTTTTATCCATTTTTCCTTACCTTTCCGTATGCTTTCTGCATGTGTCGATCAAAAGCAGAACACCGGACAGAGCGAACATAGCCATAAGTGCCAGGCTAAACCATACTGCCTTGTATACCATGGCTGGTTCCAGCGAATTTTGGGTACGGATAGCTGTTTGATAAATAGATACCAAGTCTGCCCCCATGCCCACAGTGGCCGCACACAGAGCGATAGTAGCGTATCCCGCAAAGGAACGGCTCACATGCACTTGGGTGGATTCAAACAGAGTAACCAACCCCAACAGCACAAACAGAAACATGATGAATCCGCATATCTGATTTTCCAGCAGCAGCAGAGCGCTGGTGTGCACATAGGTGAAAATCAGATGCGCAATCGCTGCCACTGCAATGAGCAGTTTGGCCACTGTCTGGATATGGATGTTTTCTTTCAGTTCACGCATGGTCGTCACCTGCTTCCATATGTAAGATCGCTTCGCCCGTTTCGGCATCGAAGAAATGCGCCCGGGACATATCCGGCTTGAGATACAGCCGGCCGCCAAAGCAGGCCGATGTATCGTCGATACGGCACTGTACATCCTGCTGCTGAATCTGCGCGTGGATGATGAGATGGCTGCCCATAAATTCTTTAGCCACAAAATCCGCCTTGAAAGTACCATCGCCGGCCTCTTCTGCAAGGCTGAACACCTCGGGATGTAAACCCAGGATCACTTCCTTGGAGCTCCAGGCCTCCAGCTTGTGGGCTGCCCAAGGGGCGAGACGCAACCGATTTTCGCCGCACACGAAGGTTTCCCCTTCCAACTTGCCGCGGATAAAATTGATCTGGGGCGAGCCGATAAATCCCGCCACAAACATATTCACCGGCAGTCCGTAAATTTCCCGGGGCGTACCCACCTGCTGCACCACACCTTCCTTCATCACCACCATACGGTCAGCCATGGTCATGGCCTCGGTCTGGTCATGTGTGACGTAAATAGTAGTCACCTTTAGGCTTCTCTGCAGCTTTACGATCTCGATGCGGGTGCTGTTGCGCAGTTTTGCATCCAGATTGGACAGCGGCTCATCCATCAGGAATGCCTTGGGATGACGAATGATGGAACGTGCCAGAGCCACCCGCTGTTTCTGTCCACCAGAAAGCTGCCCCGGCAGCCGGTTGAGATATTGCTGGATATCCACCGTTGCCGCCGCCTGTTGGACCTTGTCATAGATGGCCGTGTCCTTCTGGTGCTGCACCTTCATGCTGATACCCACATTGTCGTACACCGACAAATTGCCGTACAGCGCGTAATCCTGAAATACGATGGCAATATCCCTCTCCACTGGAGGACGGTTGTTGATCACCTTGCCGTCCAACAGCAGCTTGCCGGAGGTGATCTCCTCCAGGCCCGCCAGCATGCGCAGAACGGTGGATTTTCCACAGCCGGATGGTCCCACAAAGACGATAAACTCGCCGTCATCCACATCCAGATTGAAATCATGGATGGCATGAAACCCATTGGGATACACCTTGTTTACATTCTGAAACTGTATTTTTCCCATCTGTATGCCTCCATCATTTACTGGTTCGGATGTGCCAGCTGCTTCTGCAGCCGGCGGCGTTTGGAGCTTTTGCGCAGGCTGTTGCCACCAGCAGCAAACAACAAAGCCGCTCCCGCTAGGTTGGCGACCAGGATGATCTGCTCACGGTCATAAGGCTGTAGCACAAAGGGTACCAGCACAAACTGACGAAGCAGCATATAACCGCCCACAATCAGACTAACTGCTGCCCAAGGTATTTCGTACACATTCACCTTCACCGCACAGGTAAACAGCAAGAACAAAAGGAAAATGTTCACGATCACCGCAACGCCCATCATAAAGGTAACCGGCATCACGTCCAGAATACTCACCACATACACAAATTCCAACAGGGTGGCCAGCAAGATCATGGCGTAGGAAGGCGCATCCTTTTTATAGAGGGTAACATATACCTTTTTCTCTTTTTCCGAAATATCCGGCTTCATATCAGGCGCCTCCCTTCTGCAGTTTTTTGTATCGGATATGGCTGAGCAGCAGCACCGCCGCAAAAGCTACGCAGACAATAATCTGCACACTATATATCCCGATACCCACCTGAAACGTAGTAAATTTGAGTTCATACCCGGTGATTCCGTCAGCGTACAGATACTGAAAATCCAGTCCCTTGTAATACGCCCAGATGGCGAGAATGTTGCGAATGGCGTTCACGGCGCCAAAGCAGCAGCAGCCCATATACACCGTCATCACAGCAGCCGCAAAGCGGTCCGGCACAGCTGTGCGGATCTCCAAAAGAACAATCATCAAAATACCGATAATTCCCACAATGGCCCACACCAGGATCTGCCGGTTGAATCCCTGCAGGATCACCTCGTAAAACTGGGCGATTTGTTTGTTTTGAGGCATTTTCAGTCCAAACAGGTCGTTGTATTCGGTCATGAATACCAAGGTGTACAGGAATACCACAATGGCCGTCACTGTGTATACGGCCGACAGAATAACCTGTCCCCGAAATATTTTTTTCATAGTCAAGCCCTCCATTGTTTGTTTCGGGGAGACCGAGGTCTCCCCGAAACAGCACGCGCACAATTATTGGGCCGCGGTCATCACCTGATATGCCTGCTGATAGGCAGTAACATACGCATCCAGGTTTCTTGCTTCAAATGCAGCCAGATATTCGTTGTAATCGGCCGGAATGGAGATGCCGTTCGGAGCATTCCCCTTGGCATTGTACCGCACGATGTTGAACATCTCCTCGCTCAGATCTTCCATACCCATGGTAGTGGTTTCGGAAATAGCCTCCTTCTGACGCAGCGTCAAAGAGAACACAGGAGGAACCATCTTGTAATAGTTGGGGTTATCACCCTTGATACCTTCGCCCGCGTAGGTGGCAAAGTGTGTGGTGGAATTCTGCAGCAGCTCCCAGCCTTCAAATCCACGCTCGGAGGTATACTGGTATTCGAAGCCGATATCCTTCTGGTAGCCGATGGGAATCAGGCAACCCAGCCAGTCGCGCAGGAAAGTGGAAAGGTCGCCCTTGGCCACGGAAGCGCAGGTCTCCATCACCCAATCGGTGTACTGGGGATATTCCTTGCCATCGGGTCCGGTATAGGTCTCGTTTTCCTTCAGGAACATGGGCAGGCCGTAGTTCTGCAGGGTGGAGCCTTCTTCGGTGAAGAAGTAGTCCAGCAGAGCGCAGGAGCGGTACAGCTCAGCATCGGTGGCGCAGCCGGCTACAGAGATGGACCAGCCATCAGGCTTGATGGCGCGGCCATTGTCGATATAATACTGCCACACGCCGTTCACCTTGGCCACCGGGGGCAGCACCACCACGATGTCCTTGTTAAGGGAATCAGCAGTGGAAGAAGCCTGCCAGTCAAAGGTGATAAAGCCATAAGCGGGCGCTTCGCTCTCGTCAGTGCCCCACAGGGTGCTGCGGAAATTGGTCTTGTTGGTCAGATCATAACAATCGGAATAAATCAGGCCCTCGGCCTCCATATCCGACAGGTAGCACAGCACATCGTACATACCCTCGGTGGAGTAGGTATACTGCAGGGTACCGGTTTCATCGATATACCAACGGGAAGTATAGCTGTCGGCGCTGTGTGCCTTCACACCGTCAAAATAGGTGGACAGACGCAGCAGATCTTCCCGGTAGGAAGACTGGCGGGTAAACATGGGCCACACGGTGTCCGCCTTACCCTGTGTCAGATAGGTGGGATTGGCCTTGATGCAGCGCATCAGCGCAATGAGCTCGTCGATGTCATAGGCTGCCTTTTCACCCAGAAACAGCTCAGAGGGCTTTTCGTAGTCATAGTTGTCATTGATGTACTGCACCATGGCCTTGGTGAGGGTCTCACCATTCTTCACAGCCAGTTCGTTCTGGATCTCAATGATGCTCTGATCAGTTTTCTTCGTGATTTCAACGCCTTCTTTAGGAGTCACGGTGCCGCCGTTGTCGCCTCCGCGGGTGTTGTCGCCCACATAGAAGCCATCGTAGTAGACTTCAAACTCGCCGTTGGTATCGTAAGCCGCGTTGGGATCATCCAGCAGCATAGTCACCCAAGACTGCCGCAGGCTGAAGCTGCGGGCAAAGTTGTTCAACTCTGCAATATAGGGTGCGTGGTAGATGTTGCCGTCATATGCAGTGATGGCGGTTTTTACATCGGGATTGGCATCCAGATAGGCCTTAAAGTTGGGCATATAGCCCTGGGCCATCATGTCGCTGAGATTGACGAATTTGCCTTCGGTGCCGTAGTACATCAGATCGTCAGCAATAGAGTTACCGCCAAAAATGTTGGCCTCGGAGAAGTTGGTGGTAGAGGCGATATCAATCATCTCAGTGGCTTTCTGGTCCTGGGTTGTGATATCGGTGAGTTCACAGTTAAGGGCCGTTTCCACATAGTCCCACATGGGTTTGAGCATACCGGCGGTGTACACGGTGCCGTCGGGCAGGGTCAGGGGGGATTCCTGGTTGTAGGTGATGGTACGGGACTTGTTGCCGGCCGCATAGTTGATTTTGAGGCTTACCTTTTCGGTGAGGTCGGTCTTGTCCTCGGTGGACTGGGTCTGTTCGCTGCTGGCCGCAGATTCAGCCCCGGCGCTTCCCGCCTGGTCCACGATGGTGGAGCCGCACCCGGACAGGGTGGACAGCAACATGGTGCCCGCCAGCATAAAGCCGGCAAATTTTCGCATTTTCATTGTATCCTCCTTAATTTTTATTATCCTTTCACGCCGCCCATATTTACGCCTTTTGCAAAATACTTCTGGATGTAAGGATAGATAGCCAAAACCGGAATGATGGAGCAGATGATGATGGCATACGCCAGGCTGTCTGCCGAGTAGGACAGAACCACCGGCGATTCATCGTACAGCTTCTGGTAGTTTTCGATGAGCTGCCGCAGATACACCTGCAGCGGCTGCTGGTAGGGGTCGGTGAGAAGCATCCGGGACCAGTAGTACCCGTTCCAGCGGCTGATAGCGTAAAACAGCGTCACCGTTGCAATGCTGGCCGTGGACATGGGCACATAGATCTTGTAAAACAGCTGGAATTCGTTGGCGCCGTCCACAATGGCGGCCTCCTCCAACTCCTTGGGGATGCTGCTGAAATAGTTGCGCAGCAGAATGATGTTGTAGGCCTGCACGCCAAAAGCCACCACCATGCCCCAGCGGTTATCCACATGCATGCTCTTATAATTCAGATACAGGGGGATCATACCGGCGCTGAACCACATGGTAAACACCAGCAAAAAGTTCCACTGGCGGCGGAATTTCAGCTTTTTCTTCTGCAAAGCATAGGCACCGGTGAGGGAAATACCCATGCTCCAGGCGGTGCCGATCACCGTGTAAAACAGGGTGTTGGCATAGGCAATCCAAAATCCCTTACTTTCGATGACCATTTCATAGGCCTGCAGGGTGATGTCCTTGGGCAGCAGGGTGATCAGACCGCTTTCGTAGGCCAACTTTCCGCTGATGGACACGCTGAAGGCGTATACAATGGGGTACAGCGTGACAAGGGCAAAGACAATCACCAGCAGATAGGAACACACCTTGAATATCTTTTCACTTTTGTTCAGTAATCCCATAATCAGATTCTCCTATTTACCACAGCGAAGTATCGGATATGTTGCGGCTTATGGAGTTGGCTCCGATCACCAGCGCAAAAGCAATCAGTGAATTGAACAGACTTACCGAAGCTCCCATGCCATAGTTGGCCGACAAAATACCAATGCGCTGTTCGAAGGTGGACAGAACGTCTGCCGTCACATACACGTTGGAGTTGTACATCAGCAGCACCCGTTCATACCCGATGGAGAGCATATTGCCTATGCGCATGATGATCATGATGATCAGGGTAGGGGCCATGCCCGGGAAAGTGACATACCGCAGCTCCTGCAATTTGTTGGCGCCGTCCACCTTCATGGCCTCATACAGCGTGGGCGATATGCCCATGATCGCCGCAAAATACACGATGGAGCTGTATCCGCTTTCCTTCCAGATGCCCACCGCTATGTACAGAGGCCGGAAATAGTTGGCCTTGGACAGCATGGACACCCCTTCCTCCAGCCATCCCATATTCTGAAACAGGGCTGCCAGCACACCGGTGGAATGAACACCGCTGTACACCAACATAATGGTGATGCCGGTAATGGTTACTTCGGAAAGGAAGTGAGGCAGATAGGTCGCGGTCTGGGTAGCCTTGCGGACAAAGCCATTGCCGATCTCGGAAAAAAGTACCGCCAGAATGATTGGTACCGGAAATCCAAAAACCAGGCTGTAGGCGTTGATCACAAAGGTATTGCGGAAGGCCTGCCAGAACTGTTCCTTGTTGACGCCGGCCACCAGATTTACGAAGTTGTCGATGCCTTTGAACTCGCTCATCCAGATGCCCAGACTAGAATCGTACCGTTTGAAGGCTATCAGAAGCCCGCCCATTGGCTTATACGCCCACAGTGCAAACCAAAGCACCACAGGCAGCAGCAAAACATACAAACGCCAATCCTGGACCAGCGCATGGATTAGTTCTCTGCTTTTGGGTTTGCGCATTTTAATTTCGTTTTGAACCATTTGCTATACATTCCTCCTTTTGTTTTCCTCTGAACACAGGTTCTATATCCATCCCTCCGTTTCTCTGCCCGGCACGGAACATATTTTCTGAAGCATTTCCACCACCCTCCGGATAAAGGCCGACGATAAGGTTGAATGATTTGCTGCGTCAGCTTCGCCATTTCAGCGTATATGTCATCTCAACATCACCGCGCAAACCGCGCAGATGATGGTTCAATGCAGTAAAAGTTTTATCCAACCGGACCCATACTCCTTGCGGAGTACAACCATCGCCACCAGCAGGGCAAACAAACCTGTAAGGCCGTTGCTCACCATCATTACAATTCCCATGGCAGTGCCGCCAGACAGAGCCGTAAACTGCTTGAGGGCAAACAAAATGGGAAGACGGAAAATGAATAGCCTTGCAAAATTAATGCCAAAGGACAGCTTGGTATATCCGAAGGCATACAAAAGCGCCATAATCGCCGCATGTACTGCAAGAAAAATATTGGAAAGCATCTCCAGCAAAAAAATCTGTCGGATCAGTTGGGCAAACACTGCATCTCCGCCCGAAAATACCGAGAGAATCGGGTTGAGAAATATCCATGTAAGTAAAAATCCCAATGTTCCCCAGGCCACGTCCACCAGAAATACGCTTTTGAACACCTTCAGGGCACGGTCTTTCTTCCCGCTTCCGATATTCTGGCGGATAATGGAAGCACCGCCGTCACCGATGCTTCCTGCCGGAACCGTAGACAATGCGCTGATACTGTTGGACACTCCCAAAGCGCCTACTGTCTGGGTACCATAGTCCACTCCTACCGAGTTCACTACCACCTTGCCGGTACTGAAAGCAAATTTTTCTGCCATCACAGGGAGAGAAATACCAAACAGCTTTTTGATAAACAGACGGTCCATTCGGATATATTCCAGTGATATCCCGAATACATCCTTTGGATCCCGCAGGCTGTATATACCGATCAAAGTCACAAGCAGGTTGGAAAGCAAAGTGGAAAAAGCGATCATCACAACACCTTGGCGGAATATCAGAACGAACACTCCCGACAGAGTGAATTTTGCCGCAGCCATCAGAAGATTCACACCCAATATCCTGCCGCCGTTCCCGCGCGCCTTTTCGATCGCTACATACACATTGTTGAAGAAGACAAACACCAGGTTCACCATGATCACCCGGTAATAATTCCAGCCAATCTCCACCAGTTCTTCGGGGGTGTTAGCCAAGCGGAGCACCCATTTGCCAGACAGTATCAGCGAGATTGCCAGCAGCAACGCGCCGCCTACTGCGAGAAAAAAGGTGGTGTTCACCGTTTTTTTGACATTTTCATAATCGGCGGCGCCATAAAATCCGGCAATAAGGATTCCTGCTCCGATGGAAAGGCCTGTTCCCACGGCTGTCACCGAGTTGTTTAGCTGGTTGAAAAACGAAACCGCCGCCACCGACTCCGGATTGATGCGGGCTGTAATGGCCAGGTCGAAAACTCTGAACAGTTCGTTTAACAGCTGGAACGCCGCCATGGGCACACACACCGTCAAAACCCCTTTGAGTATATTTCCTTCCAGAAACAATTCTCTTTTTTTCAGATCCTTTTCCGCAACTGTAAGCGCCATCTTTTCGCCAGACCTTTCTCAGCGTTTATCCTATCTGGTTTTGCTTCCCGGTCCAGCCGGTTCATAACTATGAACTAAGTTTATAACTTTTCTAAACACAGTATACACTACCCCACAAAGGCCTGTCAATGCGATTTTTATCGTCGTTTTTTATATATTTTGCATCATTTTTTTGTAATCGTTCACGTTTTACACATTATTTTTTCAAATTTTTGTATTTTCCGTGCATGAAACTGCTGCAAATAAAATTCTGTTCCAAGCAAACTTATTTATTTTTCCGAGACACTTGACGAGCAGAAGCTGAATGTGCTACTCTTTTTATGAACCGTATTCACAATTTTACATTTTATAATTTAAACGGGATTTTGAAATATGAACAGAACTGTTGAACGCACGCTGGCCATCCTGGAACTGATTGCAAATAGTGAAAACGGAATCACTCTTCAGGAAATTGCGCAGGCAATGGATATGGCAAAAAGCAGCGCTTTTGTCGTTGTTCATTCGCTGCTTGAACTTCAATACATCAAAACTGTGGAAAACAACGACAAAAAATACTGCCTCGACATACGAACATTTTCCCTTGGCATGAAGTATGTCAGCGATCTGACACTGATAAAGCAATGCGGCAGTTATCTGCCTGCTTTAGCGGAAAAATATAATAAAACCGCCTTTGTAGGTGTTTTGAACGGCACACAGGTGGTTTATCTCTACAAGTATGTAGGCCGCAATGCGCGTCTGGCTACCTGTGCCATCGGCTCCAGCAAACCAGTATACGCCACCTCTCTGGGCAAGGTCATACTTGCCTATCTGCCAAGGGAGGAGCAGCTTTCCATCATCGACAAAATCAAATTTGTTCCCTTCACGCCATACACCATCGTTTCCAAGGATGACCTTTTAAAAGAGCTGGATTCGATCCGGCAAAAAGGGTATGCGACCGAAAACCGGGAGCTGGGAGAGTTTACCTTCTGTTACGGCGTTCCCGTATTTGATCATAAAGGAAATGTGATTGCGTCCATTTCTTTGTCAGATATCGCCCTGAGCGACCAGGACGCTTCGGAGATAGTGGCCGACCTGAAGGCGGCTGCCTCGGAAATTTCCAAAACTGCCGACTATACATTGCGCTAAGTCTATTTCGTTGTGTACAGATTTCTCTTGTTTCCAGAAAATGTTTGGTGCGGCATTTGTGCTCTGCGCTGACTTTATATATATTTTTCTTTCAACCAGACAGACGCCGAACCCCGGAACATTTTAAGACAAAAGAACAGGAGTGAATTAAATGGCTTTACACGTCGTCAACGAAGCCCGACGCTGCTTGAACTGCAAAGTACCTCAATGCAGAAAGGGTTGTCCCATCAATACGCCTATTCCCGATATGATCCAGCTGTTTTTACAGAATCAACTGGAGGCAGCGGGAGAAATGCTGTTTCTGAACAACCCCCTCAGCATTGTTTGTTCTCTGGTATGCGATCATGAAAAGCAATGCGAGGGCCACTGTGTGCTGGGACGAAAAGGAATGCCGGTACATATATCCAGCATTGAAAATTACATTTCCGACGCTTATCTGGATCGCTTGTCCCCCGTTTTGCCGGCTTCTTCCGGAAAGCGGGCTGCTATCATCGGAAGCGGTCCTGCCGGAATCACCATCGCTGTGCTTCTGGCTCAAAAAGGACATGATGTAACAATCTTTGAAAGTCGGGAAAGAATCGGCGGCGTGCTTCGTTACGGCATTCCGGCATTCCGGCTTCCCAAAACAATATTGGATCGTTATAAAACACAGCTGCTGAAAATGGGCATTCACATTCGGCCAAACACCTCCATAGGCGGTGCCTTAACGGTGGATGACCTGCAGAGAGATGGCTATCAGGCAATTTTTATCGGAACCGGCGTATGGCGTCCCAAAAAACTTGGAATCCCCGGGGAAAGCCTGGGTCACGTCCACTTTGCCATTGATTATCTCGTTGATCCCGATGTATATGATCTGGGCGAACATCTGGCAGTGATCGGTGCAGGCAATTCCGCTATGGATGTTGCACGTACTGCGCTGCGAAAAGGCACCAAAAAAGTAAGTGTGCTTTGCCGCGGTCCAAAAGCAGCCGCCAGCCAACGTGAAGTGGATTATGCGGTAGCGGATGGCGTAGAATTCCTGTATGGCGCACGCACAGAATCGATTGACAGGGACGGAGTGTGGTTCAAACAGGCAGAGTTTGATCAGGATGGAAATATCTGCCGCCTGTCTGAACCAATGCTGTTCCATGCAGACGGCGTGATCATAGCCGTAAGCCAGGGGCCCAAAAACAAAATTGTGAGCACCACCTCCGGTCTGCAAACCACAGAGCATGGCCTTCTGTTCACCGATGTTCACGGGAACACCACCCGTCCTGGCATTTTTGCCAGCGGTGATGTGGTATTAGGAGCGCGCACCGTAGTGGAAGCTGTAAAATATTCCAAGGAAGTTGCTCAGGTTATGGATGAGTATCTTTCTTCCATTCAGGACTGACCCATACAAAAAGCCGACCGCTGGCAGCGGTCGGCTTTTTGTATGGAGCATACTCCGTTGCAGCACTGCCTTTTCTTGCAATCCAAGCACATCCATGTTATGATTATAAAAGGTCATATGACCCGAAAAACATCCCCCTTTATGCGAGGAGAAAGGAGTTGCTCCATGCTTTCAAACCAATGGCTGAACATCCTGATTGTTGGTATTTATTTTGTTTTTCTCATTGTAATAGGATGGATTTTTCGAACCTTTTCTTCCAATACCAGTGACTATTTTAAAGGCGGAGGAAAAATGCTGTGGTGGATGGTGGGTTCCACCGCATTCATGACGCAATTCAGCGCTTGGTCTTTTACCGGTGCTGCCGGCAAGGCTTTCAGCAATGGTCTTTCTGTAATGATGATTTTTCTCGGTAATGCTCTGGGATATTTTTTCAATTATCTCTTTTTTGCCGCCAAATCGCGGCAAGTGCGGGTGGTAACTCCTATTGAGGGAATTCGGCTCCGCTTTGGTAAGGTAAATGAACAGGTATTTACTTGAGCCAGCGTTCCCAGCAGTATTTTCCAGGCGGGCATCTGGCTGAACGGTCTTGCCATTTTTGTATCTGCCGTATTCGATATACCCATGTCCACTAGAGCACATTGATCTCGGCCTTTGTCTATGTTATTTTTCTTTCTGCAACGTTTTCATATTCCTAATGTGGTAGGGAATGTAAGGTCATGTGCGGCCATATTCTGGATTGTTTCGACCGCTATTTTGATCTGTCGCACAGCCGGGAGGCTATGCTGCGTTTTGCGCACACCCAGTTAGACAGCTCGCGCAAATCGGTCGCCAAAAAAGCTGCGCGTTTCCTGCAAAAGCATGAGCTATAAGCGGGGGATCTTTTCTTAGACACGCCGGCACGATGCTGTCAGGGGTAAAATTGGGGTAAAGGGACAGGGAATTCAAGTTTTGCAAAGCAAAAAACAGCGCTGAATCAAATGATTCAGCGCTGTTTTTGGTGGTTGCGGAGACAGGACTGTCAGCGGCTCCGCGCTGGCTGCAATTAGCGTACTGCGCAGGAAAGCCAATCGCAAGTAAACAAAATGGGTACCGGCCTATATCAGCGCACGGAAACCATATCCATAGGATTCACACGCACACCATCCTGCATTACCTCAAAATGTAGGTGGTTGCCTGTGCTGTCGCCGGTGCTGCCTACATAACCAATCACTTGACCAGCCGTCACGGTTTCGCCCGCCGTGACGGCTGATGCTGTCATATGGGCATACCGCGTGGACAAGCCCGCGCCGTTATCCAGCAGCACCTGATTGCCGTAGCTGTCGTTCCAGCCGCTGACCAAAACAGTTCCGCTGTGGGCAGCCAAGATGGGCGTACCCTCCGGCGCGGGAATGTCCGTGCCGCGATGCCCGGTATTGCCAAAGGCGTCTGCTTCCCCGAAGTGGCAGGATATATAGGTGTGACCCGGCAACGGCCAGCACAATTCGCCGTCCGCAACAGCAATCCCGCCGCACAGGGCAAGCAGACTGGGGCGCATTTCCTCGGAAAGCAGCTGGTGCAAAATGTCCCGCTGGTCTTGCGTAAAGCGGTACAAATCTGCCAGCGCGTCCACCGATTTGCTGCTGACCGCGATGTGCAGAATGTACTCCGTGGCAGGCTCCGGGTCGGGTTCGTCCTCGGTCGGTTCCGGTGTGACGGTTACTTCCTCCACCTCGGCGCTTATTTCGTGCATCGCCCAAAAGGTGTCCTGAATCAACCGCTTCTTGCTTTCGTCAATGACGACCACATCGCCATCGTTGTTTAAGTTGTTCTGCACGGCAAAGACGGCCAGCACTTCAGGCCAGTAGCTCGCCCAAGTGTGACCGTCCTCGTAGTCGTATTCCATCGTGGTTTCGCTGCACTCCGGATGCGCCGACACAATGTCGTTGATGGCCGTGCCGAAGTCAGCATTGGTTTCGGCAACGATTTCGGCAATGCGGATGCTGTTCGGGTCGCCGGATTCATCGGCAAACAAGATGCCCATCGGTGAGCCGATCACCGCCGCAGCCGCGCCTATGACCATCGCCAGCAACAGCACCACGCCGCCCGCGCCAAGCAGCGCCAGCAGCGAACCGGCTGCACGCCGTATCGTGCGCGTCAGTATCGCTTTCAGCCGCAGCCACGCAGCTTGCAGCAACGTGCGAATCCTGCCCAGCGCTGCTTGTCGGATGCCACCGGAAAAAGCAGGGACAGTATCGGGCAGTCTGACGCCGCTGCCAAGTACCGTGCCGCCCGCCTGCTTTTGCAGATGGCGGCGCACCGTTTCGCGCGTGAGGTGTTGGCGTTTCAGCGCCTGCATTTTGTCACGGTAGGAATCGGGCGTTTTGATCTCCCGCTTATCCAGCGCCTTTTGCCGAAAGCGCTGACGCTTGAATGATTCTCGCCGGTCGGCACTCTGCGCAAAGGGGGGACTTTCTGTTTCAGCGGGCTGGGCGGCGTGTGTGGTTGGCACACGCTGGCGCTTTTCCTGTAAAATCCGAAATTGACGGTAGCTGATTCGTCCTGTGTCCAGCGCCTTGCTTTGCAGGTTTTCTGCCGCCTGTGCGGCTTTTTCGGAAACAACCGTCTGGGCGTATTCTTCCGGCGTCTGCTGCTCGGTATCTGCTGCAGATTCCGCCTGCCGCACTGTCTGCTTTCGCTTGGCTTCAGCTTTTTGCAATGCCGCGCGTATCAGCCGCTTGCGCTTATACTCCATAGTCAGCGCTCCCCACGGTTGGCGGCGCTGCGCTCCTGCATCAGGCGTTTATACTGGTCAGGGGTGCATTTCATCGGCATAATCCCAATGGGGGTCGGTAAGAACAGCTCCGGGTCACGAAACAGCTTTTCGTAGTAGCGGAACTGTTTGTCGGTCAGGCTGCAAAATTCCTCCCCGGAAAAACCGCAGATGAAGAAATTGCCCGCGATAACATCGTAGTCCTCAATGCAACGGTTCAGCGGCAGACCGTCCACCTTGCCCGAATCGTTGCAGACAAGCGCCACATTGTCCTTTGACCACGGGTATACGGCTCGCATATACCCGCCGACAAGCTGCTGAAGGGGGTGCAGCTCATTTGCAGCAAGCCGTTCCTCCGGATACTTGCCCGGCTGAACATACAGAATACGGATTTTGTTTTCGTTAGACATTGCAATAGCTCCTTTTTTGACAATAAAAATACCGCTGTATCGGGTGATACAGCGGGGGTGACAAATATAAAGTGTCCGGCTCCTTATGCGTTAGACGGGGGCGCTTGCTTGGTAGCCACCTTCGCCGCCACAAACCACCGTCCATCTTCAAACCATAACTCGCGCTCTTTGCCTTGAATCATACAGGTGTAGCGGTCCCCAACGCCGCCCACGTCGGCGGCACGGCGGCAGATGTCCTTGATCTTGTCGATTTTGTAGACCTGCCCTTTATCAAAAATAATCTGCAGAGGTCGCAATCGTCCCTCGGTGCTGAAGCGCACATCGACTTCCACATAGCGCTTTTCTCGTTGAATCATTTACGATGCCTCCTATGCCGTATGAAAATACCCGACCGGGTGGATGTTGTGGTCATCGTAGGCGTTAATGCCGCCCAGCACCGGGTCTGTGTATACTACGGCCCTCTGCACACTGCGGTAGCCGTACCGCTGGCGCAGGGTGTCCACGGCTTTGTCGATGTGCTCCAGCTTCTCGCGCTTTTCCTCATTGGAGAAAAAGCCTAATTGCACTGCGCAATCCGCGGGGCACAAGTCGGCACCGCGCACACCGATGCCGCGTAGGGGCTTCGGCCACGAATAATTGCGCTTGAATAAATCAAAGGCAATGCGGGCAATTTCAATGCTTACATTGGTGGGGTTGTCCAGCTTTCGGCGGCGCGTAAAGCCGGACAGTTCATTGTCCCGCACATAAATCTCCACCACATTGCACTTGCTGCCGAGGTCGCGCATACGCATAGCAACGTTTTCGGAGAGCAGCACCAACATCAGCCACACATCCTCGTCCGTGGTCAAATCGCGCGGCGTGGTGGCGCTGTTGCCCACACTTTTATAATGAAAAAATATATCAATCTGTCTCAACCTTTGCCGTTCCGGTATTCCATCGGGGTCATCTCGCAGTGTTTTTTGAACACGTTTTGAAAGTGGGACTGGCTAGAAAAGCATAGAAAGTTGCTGATTTCGCCGAGTGGTTTTTCGGTATAGCGCAAAAGCAATTTGGCTTCGCGCAGGCGGCAGCGCAAAATGTAAGCGGCAATGCCCATGTCCAGTTCGTCGTGAAATTTTTTGCAGAGGTAGGCGCGGCTTTTGCCGTTGTGCGCCACCACGTCGTCTACGCCGATCGGCTCATTGAGGTGGGTCGAAATATACTGCGTTGCCGCAAAAACATCTTCGCTCAGGTGTGCGGGCGCATGTTGCTGTGAAATGCGCTGCGTAAAATCAATCAGCATGTTGTACTGCAGGTTTTTGACAGCTTCCACCGTTTGCAGGCGTTCGCATTCCTGAATGTAGGTGTCGATCAGGCGGTAGGTCTGTTCAATGTCCATTCCACCCGGAATAGCCGCTTCTTTACCAACCATGCCCACCGTGCCAATCAGTAGGTTTTTGGCCTGGCGCAGGGGCGTGTCGGCAAGTTTCCCTTCCTGCATGGGCGTGGTGTTCAGCGTGTCTATCAAAAACTGGTGCAGCCGTGCCACATCGCCGCTTTGAATCACAGCCAACATCTGCCGTTCAAAGCCGTAGGTGCCGTGCTGCCACTGTGCTTCCTGTTCACGGTAGGCGCGCTGCGCGTAGTCACGGCCGATCTGCGTCTGGTATTGCGTGTCGGTCACGCCGAAGACATCGGTGATCTCTTTTTCTTCACCGGTCAGGGTAAAGAAAAGATATAAAAGCATGTTCAAAAACTGATTATAGGTATAGGTCGGGATTCGCCCCAAAAATTGTGCAATGCTTTCCTGGCGCTCGGACGGCAAAATGTTTTTGCGCATATAGGTGTGTATCATCTCTTCGGTTACGGGCGTGCTGTACGTCGGCCCCAAAATCAGATAATGTTGCCTGTCATCACAGGGCACATAGCCGTAGTAGCCCGTGTCAGACGATGTGTAAACGGCAGGTGTGTCCTGCACCGTAAATGCACGGCGGATCAAAGGATATGGGTCTTCGGCGCCGGAAAAGCCGGCGGCAAATAGAAACCTGCTTTGGTCGTAGAGCGCAAGCGGCAGATAATGTGCAGCGTAAAAAAAGTTGCAAAATTCGCGGTAGTTATTCATGTTTTTCACCAAAATGTACAGATATATAATATTATAGAAAAAAATGCAATACATTGCAAGAGACACCTGCTAAAATATATAAAAATAATGCATTTCGCAAAAAAATTATATGGAGGATGGCATCAATGAAAGATAAAGAAATACGCCTTCTAAGTCATGGGCTGTTTGAAAAACCATTTATGGATTCCAAGGTCACCAGCCGATCCGTTTCAACCAAGGAAAAGATCCTGGGCCATCTGGTCGGCCCGCTTGGCCTGATTTTTGTGGTCAACACAATCGCGGCACTGGTTGAAAAGTTCTTTACCCAGCAGACCGGTGCCATGTATGGCACCACAAACGCAGACATGGTCGTAACGATGGGCGAACGCTATGAAGTGGTGATTACTGCTGCCAAGATTCTGGCCGTTTTGCTGGGGCTGTTCAATGGTTGGCTGATCCAGCACACGCAGTCCAGACAGGGCAGAATGCGCCCGTGGTATCTGATTTTCGGCTTTGTTTCCATCGTCATCGGCTGCCTGATCTTTCTCTTTCCGGGCAGTACGCTCGGCGAGTCGTATTGGTACTACTTTTTCTTTTTGCTGATTGCCTATAATACGGTCGGTTCCACGTTTTTCTTTCTGTTTCGCGACACGATCTGCTCGCTGACCACGCGCGACCCGGTGGAAAAGGCGCAGGTGCAGTTTATCCGCAAAATGTCATGGACGCTGATATCGGGCGTGATCATCGGTATGCTGATCAATATGGTGGCGCTGCCGCTTTGGCTTGAAAAAGATATCAACGGCTACCCGGTTTTAATGATCACACTTTCAATCATCGCAATCCCGCTGCTGCTGCTCGAATATTTCTACACCCGCGAGCGTATCACCGAAGATGTGGCTCAAGAGGTTGGTATTGAACAAGAAAATACGATCCCTTTGGGACAGCAGATGCGTGCACTGCTTACCAATAAGTATTTTGTGATCCTGACGATTCTCACGACCGTCGGCGGCATCGCAGACAACTTCAAGGGCGGCAACGTGCAGTATTTTTACATAAAGTTTTTGCTTGACGGTGTGGACAATCCGTTTATGTTCACGCTTTACCAGATCATCACCGGCGTTCCTCTCGGACTTGGCGCGATTATAGCATATCCTTTGGCCAAGAAATTCGGAATTCGCAACTGCGCAATCGCCGGTTATTCGCTGGTGCTCGTCGGCAGTGTGTTGGGCTGGATGTTCCCGGACACACTGCCTATGGCTCTGGCGGCAGGCTTTTTGCGCCAGTTCGGCATGATTCCCAATGCTTATATCGTGGCCACGCTGATGTGCTACGCGTTTGATAGTGTGGAATACAAATCCCATGTCCGTTTGGAGGGACTTTTGGGTGTGGCTGTCATCACGGCACTGCAGTCGGCTGTGTATGCGCCGTTTGCCGGCGGGTATGAATCTTCGATTCTGAAGCTCGGCTTTGTCGATATGGAGGGTGTGCTCCCGAACGGCGATATTATTCGTTTTATGACGATGTCGTTTTATCTGTTTGACATCATTTTGGCCGTTGCCAACCTGATCCTGCTGCCGTTTGTGGATGTAGAAAAGAAACTGCCCGTAATCAATGCCGAACTGCTGCGCCGCAAGAAAGAGGCGGTATTGGCCAAAGGCGAAGTGTGGATTGACCCCGAAGAACAGGAGCGCCTTGATTTGGAGCGTGCCGCACAGGAACGCGAGGCAAACCGTGTGCAGGACTTAAAGGACCGCTGTGCGAGGAAGGGTCTGGATTTTGAAACAGAAAACCGCAAATATCTGGAAAAAGAGGCCAAAAAGCAGGCTAAAAAACAGTCGAAACAGGAGAAAAAGAAAAAATGATCCGAAACTGGAATGAAGGCTGGCTGTTCTACAGGGGGGATGATGCCCCTGTGCCGGTCTGCCTGCCGCACGATGCAATGCTGTTAGAGCCGCGCGACGCCAAGTGCCGAAACGGTGTGAATTCCGGCTATTTCCCCGGCGGTAAATATACTTATGAAAAGCACTTTCAGGTTTCTCCTGAGGATCTTGGCCAATTTATCGCTGTGCGCTTTGACGGCGTTTATCAAAACTGCACCGTTTCAGTCAATGCAAAGCGCGTTGGCAACCATTTCTATGGGTTTACGCCGTTTGAGGTGGATATTTCACGGGCTGTTCATGTTGGAGAAAACGTGATCCGTGTTTTTGTAGACAATTCTCTGGAGCCGAACTGCCGCTGGTACACCGGTTCCGGCATCTACCGCCCGGTGCAACTCGTCACTGCACCGAAGGCGCGTGTTCAGTCGGTGCACATCGATACGTTAAACTATGACCCGGCAGAGGTCGCGGTGACTGTGCAGACGACCGAGCCACTGCCGGTTACGGTCGAAATTTACGACGGTGAGACATTGGTCGCTTCCGGCGCTCCCGGCAAGTTCTGTATAGCAGATGCAAAACTTTGGAGTGCCGAAAACCCGTATCTTTACACCTGTGTTGTTAAAATCGCAACCGAGGCGCGCCGCTGCACATTCGGCATCCGCAAACTTTCCTGGAGTGCCAAAACAGGCTTTCTCGTGAACGGGCAGCGTGTGCTGCTGCGTGGCGGCTGCCTGCACCATGACCACGGCGTGCTCGGAGCCTGCGAATTTTGGGATGCGCAGGAAAGACGCCTACGCATTTTAAAGGAAAACGGCTTTAACGCCGTGCGCATTTCGCACAATCCCGCTTCGCAGATCACGCTCGATCTTTGCGACCGGCTCGGCCTGTACGTAATGAACGAAGCGTTCGACGGCTGGTATATTCCCAAAACCTACCACGACTATGCGCGCCGTTTTGACACGGACTGGCAAAGCGATCTGACGGCGCTGGTCGAATCGTCGCGTAACCACCCGAGTGTGCTCCTTTATTCTGTTGGCAACGAGGTTTCCGAGACCGCTGCGAAAAAAGGCGTGGAAACGTGCCACCGCCTGCGCGATTTCGTACATGCGCTCGATCCCACGCGGCCGGTCACAGCAGGTATTAATGTGCTTCTCAACGTGTATACCCGCATGGGCTTCGGCGTTTACCGCGACAAAAAGGATTACTGCGCCGAACCGCTTCCGAAAAAAGGCGGTTACCGCGAAAAAAAGACCGGCTCAGCCTTTTTTAACGCGATGGCACAAAAGCTCGGTCCGTTGATGTTTTTTATGAGTGGCGGCAGAAAGGGCGACCGTGCTTGCCTCGGCGCGGCACAGGCGCTCGACATTCTGGGGCTTAACTACGCCTCTTCCCGCTACGATGCCGATGCCAAGAAATACCCGAACCGTATGATGGTCGGCACCGAAACGATGGTGGCGGATCTGCCCTACAACTGGGAAAGGGTCAAGAAATATCCACAGCTGATCGGCGATTTTGTGTGGTCGGCCTGGGATTATCTCGGTGAGGCGTGTATTGGTGACTGGACATACTATTCCTATCATGGTCTGCCCCTATTTGCCGGTCAGGGCATGATCGATAGCACCGGAAAGCCTCTCGCCGCCATGTATTTTATGCAGATTGTGTGGGGGCTGCGCAAAAAGCCATTTATTGGTGTGCGCCCGCTAAACCACGCCGGGGAATCACCGTCGACAGGTGCCTGGCAGTTTACGAATGCAGTCGACAGCTGGAGTTGGCAGGGGTATGAAAACACTTTGGCTGTAGCAGAGGTGTACGCCGACGCTGCTTCGGTCCGTCTGCTGCTGAATGGAAACGAAGTGGGCAGAAAGCCGGTCAAGCGGTATAGGGCCGTGTTTCACGTCCGCTATCAGCCCGGCACGCTGTGCGCCCAAGCGCTCGATGAAAATGACTGCGTGCTTTCTGAACACAGTCTGATGACCGCCGGGCAGGAGACGTACCTGAGTTTATCCCCGGAAAAGACAAAGCTTCGTGCAAACGGTCAGGATCTTTGCTACATCCCGATCGAATTTACAGACGGAAACGGCTGCTTAAAGCCGTGGATCGAGCAAAAAATCACGCTGACTGTACACGGCGCGGCAGCCCGTTTGGCCGGTTTCGGCAGCGCGCTCTGCAAAACGGATGAGATATTCGATAAAGCTTATCACGATTCTTATCGCGGCCGTGCGCTGGCCGTCCTTCGCGCCGGCACACAACCGGGCCGCGTTACATTTACCGCCGAAAGTGCTGGGGTAAAACCGGTAACGGTAGAAATTGAGGTGCAAAAATGAAAAAGTTTCAGACGTTCGGCGTTTCCACGCCGGAGGAAAGCGACCGGGAGCGCCGCCACAAAGCGCTGGCCCGCCGCGCGGCGGCAGAGGGCATCGTGCTTTTACAAAACGACGGCGTCCTGCCGCTGACAACGAAAAAAGTGGCGCTTTACGGCCCGGGCAGCCGCAGAACCGTGAAGGGCGGCAGTGGCTCGGGCGATGTGCACGAGCGACACAGTGTCACGATTGAAGAGGGGCTTAAGAACGCCGGCTTCACATTTCCGACCACGCTTTGGATGGACCGCTTCGAGAAAAAATATGAGGATGACGTAGCCGCCTGGCGCCGCGATGTAGAGGAAAAGATTCGCAACTTCACTCCGATTCAGACAATGAAAATGTTTGATGTGATCCACGAAAAGCCGATGCCGTTTCCGGCCTGCACGCCTGTTTTGGAGGATGAGCTGACCGATAAGACGGACACGGCAATCTATGTGCTTTCCCGCCAGGCCGGCGAGGGGCAGGACCGCCGCGTGGAAAAAGGCGACTATCTGCTTTCTGACACGGAAGAGGAAAGTTTAAGACGGCTTTCTGATCATTACAAAAAACTGATTTTGGTGCTCAACTGCGGCGGCGCACTCGACCTTTCGGCGCTCGAGTGCGTGCGTATCGATGCGGTGCTGTTTTACGGGCAGGGCGGCATGGAGGGCGGCAGCGCCTTGGCCGATATCCTGACCGGTCAAGTTTCGCCGAGTGGCAGGCTGACCGACACATGGGCAGTGCGCTATGAAGATTACCCAAGCGCCAACACATTCAGCTATAGAAACGGCAATCTGGAAAACGAGGAATACTGTGAGGGAATCTATGTCGGCTACCGCTGGTTTGATAAGAAAAATATCCGTCCGCGTTTTCCGTTTGGCTTTGGTCTGAGCTATACGACCTTTGCCTACAACGATATAAAGGTGAAAAATACGCAGGTGCGTGTAACTGTCACCAATACCGGTGCCTGTGCCGGCAAAGAAGTGCTGCTGCTGTTTGTGCAAAAGCCAGCCGGAAAACTGGATCATGAGGTGCGCACCCTGGCCGCGTTTGCCAAAACGAAGTGCCTTTCTCCCGGCGAAAGCGAAACGCTGACCCTGTCCTTTTCTTGGCAGCAGATTGCAAGTTTTGACGAGGAAAGATCAGCTTTTATTTTGGAAGATGGTCCGTATGCGCTCTTTCTTGGCGAAACGTTCTGCGGCAGTGTGACGGTGGAAAAAGAAAAAATCCTGCAGCAGGTCCGCCCGATTGTGGCGCAAAAGGAATATGCGCCGTACGGTGAAGCTTTTTCTGAGAAAGTGCAGGCGCTGCTGCAAAAAATGACGGCACAGGACAAAATAGATCTTGTGACCGGCGGCGGTTATTCGGTGCGCTGCTACAACAATGTGATGGGTGCCTGCGGGCGCACCTGTACGGGGCTGCTCAAAAAGGGAGTGCCGAATATTATCATGGCTGACGGCCCGGCTGGGATCAATGTGAACCAGTCGAGCGTTGTTATGAAGGACGGCACACCGCGCTTCCCGGACGGTCTGCCCGAAGACTGGCGTTGGGGATGGCTCAAGCGCTTTGAACGCTTCGTGAAGGCAAAGCCCGGCAAAGGTCGCGCTGTTTACTGTTATATGACGGCGTGGCCCAGCGAAACAGTACTCGCACAAAGCTGGAACTGCGATCTTTTGGAAGAGATTGGCCGCGCCATCGGCGCTGAGATGCTGGAGATCGGCGTTTCGGTTTGGCTGGCGCCCGGCATGAACATCCACCGCAATCCGCTTTGCGGGCGGAATTTTGAATATTATTCCGAGGACCCGTTACTTACCGGAAAAATGGCGGCCGCAATCACTCGCGGCGTGCAAAGCTGCGGCGGCGTCGGCGTTACGGTCAAACATTTTTGCTGCAATAATCAGGAGGATAACCGCACCGGTGTTTCAGCCAATGTTTCGCAGCGCGCCCTTCGCGAGATCTATCTGCGCGGCTTTGCCATTGCTGTTGCCGAGGGGCGCCCCTGGTGCGTGATGAGCAGCTACAACCGTGTAAACGACCGCTATGTGTGTAATGCTCGTGAGCTTTGTACGGACGTGCTGCGCCGCGAGTGGGGCTTTCAAGGCGTTGTAATGAGCGACTGGAATGCCACGGATCAGTGTTCGCCTGCCGAGGCAGTCAACGCTGGCAATGACCTGATCATGCCGGGCAATGCCCGAGTGCGAAAAGCGCTGCGCCGGGCACTGAAAGCTGGTACGCTGCGCACTGATGCGCTGAACACTTCGGCCGGACGTGTACTCGAGATGGTTTTTCAAAGCGCAACGTGCAAAGATTTTAGACCATAAATATTTATAGTTTTTTGATATGGAGGCATCAGCTTTGACTCTGCGTGAAATTTACCGGGCAGGCATCACCTTTTGGTTCGGCAACCATTACAAATTGGATGCTTATGTACTCCGCGACGGCAAAAAACACCCATTTGCCCTCATTTGCCCCGGCGGTGCCTATATGCTGGTCAGCGAAGAAAACGAAGGGCATACGTTTGCCGCCGAATTAAACCGGCGCGGCATTTCGGCGTTTGTCCTGCACTACCGCTGCCGCAGAAAGGGACGCTATCCTGCACCGCAGCAGGATGTGGCACGCGCGCTTCACGAAATTCTGGCGCAGGCCGATGCTTTGCATCTGGATGCGGATAATTATTCCTTGTGGGGCTCATCGGCCGGAGGTCATCTGGCTGCCAGCTTTGCCACGCATGAAATGGGCTGCTCGCACTATGGTCTGCCGCAGCCCGCTGTGCTGGTGCTGTGTTATCCGGTTGTCACGATGGGTGCCTACGGGCACAAGCAAAGCCGGCAGAATCTGCTTGGACCGCATCCGTCGGCCGATCTGGTGCAGCTGACGAGTGTAGAAAACCATATAACCCCTGACTTTCCGCCGACGTATGTCTGGAGCGGGGATGCCGACCATGAAGTCGATGTGCAAAACAGCCGCCTGCTGGTGCAAGCACTGCGCCGGTGCAGCGTGGACTACATGTTTCGGCTGTTTCCCGGTGTTGGGCACGGCGTGGGGCTCGGCAAAGGTCTAAGCTGTGCGGGCTGGCTGGACGAGGCTGTGGCATTTTGGAGTGCGCACAACCGCGGCGAGCAACAAAAATCTTAAGGCAATACCGCAGCTTTCCTTTACACCGGAATAAATGGGAAAGGAATGTAATTATGGAAAAGACGGTTTTTCCGAAGAATTTTTTATGGGGTGCTGCCACGGCCGCCGCGCAGGTGGAGGGTGGCTGGAATGAAGGCGGCCGCACCCCTAGCATTTGGGATGTGGCCAAGTCAAAACATATTAAATACGGCGACAACTGCCATACTGCCAGTGACCATTACCACCACTGGAAGGAAGATGTGGCACTGATGCAGCAGCTGGGGCTCAAGTCTTACCGCTTTTCGGTCAGCTGGTCGCGCGTGATCCCTGAGGAGGGCAAAGTCAATGAAAACGGCCTGCGCTTTTACAGCGATCTGATCGATGCGCTGAAAGCCGCCGGCATTGAACCGCTGCTGACGGTCTATCACTGGGATATGCCGCTTTGGGTCTACAAAAAAGGCGGCTGGCTGTCGGAAAAGATCATCCCGCTTTTTCGCGCGTACACGAAAGTGCTTGTCGATGCATTTTCGGACCGCATTTCTTGGTGGATGCCGATGAATGAGCCACAGTGCTTTATTATGAACGGTTATATGCAAGGGGTACACGCGCCGTTTAAACATGATTATCTGGCGCTTTCCCAGCTGACACGCAACTGTATGCTGGCACATGCACAGGCAGTCCAAACAATTCGCAAGTATGCCAAGCTTCCGCCGAAGATTGGTATCTCTATGGCGACGGGCTGCTTTGTACCTGAAAATGAGTCGGAAGAAAAAATCGAACAGGCACGCATAATGAGCATGGAAACCGGCATGGGTCTGATGGGCAACCGCTGGTGGATGGATCCGATGCTTGCCGGTCGTCCGGTGCGCGCCTACGGTGTTTATTCCAGCAAAGAAAAAGACATGAAAAAGATTGCACAGCCACTCGATTTTGTGGGGCTGAATATCTACACGCCTTATAATTATTCGGACTGGGGCGGCGATAAAAAGGCAAAGCTGACCGGCCTGCCGCGCACCTCGATCGGCTGGGTTGTGGATGAGCGGGTCATGTACTGGACGGTGCGTTTCGTTTACGAACGCTACAAGCTGCCGATCATGATCACGGAAAACGGCATGGCCGACAATGATTTTATTTGCCAGGACGGCGGAGTGCACGATCCGCAGCGCGCTGATTTTATTTGCCGTTATCTGGGTAGCTTAAAGCGTGCCGTTGCAGAGGGATATCCGGTGCTCGGTTATCAGCACTGGTCGCTGATGGACAACTTCGAGTGGGCAGAAGGCTATGACCCGCGTTTTGGACTGATTTTTGTGGATTACAAGACCGGGCGGCGCATCGTTAAAGATTCTGCCTGGGCATACAAAAAGATCATCGAAACAAACGGCGAAACGCTTTAAAAGATTCAGAAAAATCCATGAGTCATGGCCTGCGCTTTTGCCCGAAGAAAATATGCATTATATTTGTGCTCTACCCTTGACCATGACGCCTGCTAATGATAGTTGCTCCAGCCGATCCTGTTCCCGTTCCACCTTGAACTGCGTCACAGTCAGATGTTTCTCGGAGTTGCCCTGTTCTCCACGCTATCTGGCAACACTAAACTGCCATGAACTCTAAGGCGGGCTTCGGCCCGCCTTTTCTTTATGCAAAATCATTTCTCTGCAGTTGCCTCACCCGGTTTGGTCGTGATGAGCTTATACACCGCCGTATCCTTGGGTTCCAGATTGGAGAATGGTATCATGCTGTTGCCCATCTTGATGATGCCGTGACCCTCGCTGGCGTTGCGCAGAAATTCCAGCTGCGGCTTGGACAGCCCGTACAGGCGTTCCAAGGCATCCAGACTTTTCGATTGCCGCAGCATAATGACAAACTCGCTGTTGGAAAGCAGCGCATACGCCACGGGGTTATCCAGATAGTCCTGAATATCCTGCGAGATGCCGGTGGCGTAGGCATTGTATTTACGGAACCTTTTCCAAGAGGAATACAGGAAATTGGAACTCATAGGGTCCTTTAACAGCACATGAATCTCATCAAAGTAGATCCATGTTGCCGCCGTGGCGTCCTTGCGGCGGTTGGTCATCACCTGCATATTGATGAACTCCAGCAGGGACATCATGGCAATCGGGCGGAGCTGGTCGCCCAGGCTTTGGATATTAAAGCAAATCAGGCGGTTGTTCATATCCACATTGGTGGTGTGGGAAAACGCCTGCAAGCTGCCGTTGGCGAATACATCCAGCATCAACGCCAGCTGCTTTGCGCGGCGCAGGTTGGATTTGTTCAAATCCCGATACAAATCACCGAGCGTCGGGCAGGGCGCTGTGTAGCCGGAGGCAATCAGCGGTTTGTAAATGTTTTTGAGGCTGGCGGCGATCAGGCTTCGGTCCTCCGGCTGAAGATGCCCATTCTCGCCGATCAGCTTGTCCAGCATCGACAGCACAAACTCGATTTTGGCAACATCGGGCGGCACATCGGTCTTGGGGTCGTAATGATAATCCAGCGGATTAAAGTGTGTCCGGCTGTCCACCGACACCTTGATCGCCTCGCCGCCCAGCGCCTTGACCAGCAGCTCGTATTCGTTTTCCGGGTCCACCAGAATGAACCGCGCGTTCGGCCAGCGCAAAAACTCCATTATAATTTCCATCTTCACGCTCATGGATTTGCCGCTGCCGGAGGTGGCAATCACCATCGCATTGCCGTTGATGAGCTTGGTACGGTCGCCCACGATCAGGTTGCCGGTAATTGCGTTTCTGCCGTAGAAGATACCCTGCGGGGACTGCACCTCCTGCGCCACAAACGGCACCAGCGCCGTGACGCTGCGGGTCAGCATCATGTGGCTGCTTTCGACACGGCGCAGCCCATAGGGCATGGCGGTGTTAAAGCAGTTTTCCTGCTGAAAGCGCATCTCGGTAAAGCGGCAGTTGAAATTGGCAGCTGCCGATTGCAGTGCGTCGGTTTCCTGCCGCAATTCGTCCGGCGTGTCGGCAAAGAACGCCACACTCAAAAGCACCATAAATACCTGTTGGTCACCCTCACAGATGGCATTGCGGATCTCTGCAGTGTATTTTTCCTGCTGTTGGTTGCGAGGAGAGATGGTTGCCATAAAGTCGAGATTTTCTACGTTGCGTCGGTTTGCGCGGTACTTTTCGGAGTCAATCTTCATTTGAGAAGCCTCGATTTCCCGCATTGCATCCTCGGTTTCTACCGGTGTAATATCAATGCTGAGAACGATGTACGGCACCTGTTGGAGCAGCGTCGCCACAAAATTATCGCTCAGCTGCTGCGGATACTGCGCAATCGCCATTGCCTTGGCAAATCCGTCGTCTATTTCCGCGTGTTGGGTTGTAAAGCGCATCGCATCGGGTGCAATCGTGTTGCGGAAATCGTTGCCCAATTTTCCGTAATCATCAAAGCTGAACTGAAAGCGTCCTTCCTCGCCGCGGCGAAAAAAGTTGTGCAGCACCTCCAATCGTTCATTGTTTGTCATAGGTTTGATTGTACAGCCCAGATTGGAAAGCTCCGCCAGAAGGTTGCCCTGCACCTGCCGCAGACGGCTGCGGGCATCGGTGACATTCTGTTTGTTGGTGGATAGAATCAGATACTTGTGCTGCACCACATTGCCCGCGTCTTGGACGCATTGTCGGATTCGGCGGTTGCGTTCTACACGCCACTTATCCAAGCCGTCAAGGTTGCGGTGCAGCAAAACATTTTCGCGGAAGGACTTCTCGTCCATGCGCTGGCTGACAATGCAGATTTTCAGCCAGCAGTCAGAAGGCACACCCATATACACCTTGCCAAGCAGGTTAAGGATTTTTGCTTTATTGTCCTCATCGCTCATTGTAAAGTTGATGTCCGGCATGGACCACATCTGGCTGTACACATTGCCGCAGCGCCATGTCCCGTCCTCATAGATTCGGTCGATGGGGATGCTCTGCTGCACACTGCGCGGCACCTTGCGGCTGCCGTAGGTTCTTTGGGTGGACGCATACTCACTTAAACGCAATCTTCTTCACCTTTCCTTTTTGTTTGGGGCGCAGTTCGGTTTTCCATACCCGCCAACCGCTGTACAGAATCGTGCTTTCCAACACGATGATAACAAACTTTTCAAACGGCAGCCCGTCATAGCTTAAAAATCCCGCGGCGGCAATGGGTGCCGCGGCAAGGATACACAGCCAGCTGGCGGTTTCCTGCCCCAACAGCGGTTTTGCCCATAAATAAATCAGCACCGCCAACCCAATGGCGATGCCGGAACAAAGTAACTGGCGCAGGGTCAGCCCCATAAAAATTTCTTCCTGATAGCGCCGAATGTCTTTATTGATCGGTATCTGCATACTTTTACAACCCCATCATTTCGTGGATTATGCGGTCAGAGCCTTTGATCAGCCCGACCAGCGCAAGCATATTGAAGATAATTTCGGTCAGATAACTCCACACCATTGTGGTTGCCTCGCCGCCTGAAACTGTGGGCGTGCTGACAAAAGCGGCATAGATGACACACGCCAGCACGATGACAGCACCCTCCAAGCAGACGCCGACATAGCTCTTAATAAAGGAAATGCCGACCGACTGTGTGCTTTCCCCGGCAAAGCTCGCCAGCGGCAAGGGAGCCAGCGCCGTGTACATATACAGGCGAAAGAACCGCCCGTACACGGTGAGAATCATCACAAACGACAGCACTGTGATGAACAGACTGCCCAGAATCGTGACAAGCCATAGTGGTATGCTGGCTAAGAAGCCGACATTTTCAATGGCAGACTGCACCTCACCGGGCAGTGTGACCATAGCCTGCGAAATGCCGCCCATACCGGCAGCCATATCGCTGACCACGCCGTTGCAGATGGAAAAGATATTGAGCATGATGTCCATGCCGTATCCCACCAAGGTTTTGGCTGCCACAAAGCGAATGAGGTAATGCACAGCAGCCTCCGGGCGTTTGAGTTCATGGAAGTTGGCGGTGTTTTTGAACAGCGATATGGCAAAGAACAGCACGATCAGCGCATAGCCGATGCCGATCATCGCATTGTGCAGGCTTTGCATTACGCCCCATACCGCCCCGCCCTTAAAAGTTTGGGGGCTGGTAGTCACCAGCCCCCAAAGCTCTGTTAATTTGCCGTTCCAAGTGGAAAAGGCATTGTTCAGGTTTTCTACGATCCAGTTTTGATTCAAGGTTTCACCTTCTTTCCGGCAAAAGAAATGACCGTCTTGCTGAAAAGCAAAACGGTCAAAGACTGGTTTTATACGCCGTATTTCTTATTCAATGATTCCCACACACTATCGTGGTTTTGCCACTGCGTGTCCGAGGAAGCTGCTTGTTTCTTGGCTTTTTCCAATTCTTCGGTCACATAGCACTGATACAAAAGTTCACCGTGCGGCGGTTGAACGGTTGCTTGCATTTCAACAGACACCTCTCTTTTTTTGCTTTAATGTACCACAGTACGCCAATACATACAAGTGCTGCACAGCATTTTTCACAGAATCATATCCAAAATATCCTTGGCAAAGTAGATAACAACGCCTCCGAAAAAGGTCATAAAGCCCTGCGCGCGCTGCCCTGCATCGTGACTTTTGAGGGCAAGACCGATCTGCACAATGCCGAAGCCCAGCAGAATGGCACCAATCGCCTTAATGGCGCTGAACACAAAATCGCTCAGTGCATTGATGGTTGCCAGCGGGTCGTCCGCATACACAGGCAGCGCCATCACGATTACCGCGGCGACAACCGTGGCAACCGTCAGGTAACTGCGCTTGATTTTGCGCTGGGTTTCCGGCGCGGGCACAGGTTTTTTGATTTTCATAACAGAGATTCCTCCCATTCTTGTAATTCATCATATAGATCTTCGGTAATTTCGGGGCAGGTCAGCTCCGCTACATAAGCGAGCGATACGGTGCCGGCCTGCGCCATATAATCCGGGGGCATCGTGTAGCCCTCCGGCGCGGGGATGGGGGTTGCAAAGCGATGCAGCAGTCCCCGCGGGCTGCGGTAGTCGGGCGTGTATTTCAGGTTCGGGTGGTCAAAAAGGTTGTATTTCTTGTCCCTCACCGGTGCCTCGCCGCTGATCATCACAAGGCAGTCGCTGCGTTTCATGCGGCGCACCTCGTCCGGGGTCATCAGCTCACGCCCCGTGACCTGATAGCTGTCGCTGGACGATCCGTGGCTGTCCTTGCCGATGCTCTGCCCCTTGGTGCGGATGGTCTGCTTGCCCAGCAGCTTGGAAATGTACTCAAAGGTGCTGTAATCGTTGCCGCCAAGGTAAACAAGGCTGTCGCAGTTGCCGATGATTGTTTCCCAGTCGTCCTTGTATTTGCTTTTGATCTGGGAAATATTTTGCAGAATGATATCGCAGCTTATGTTGCGGCTGCGCGCAACGGCAAGGATCTTTACAAAGTTCTCCGGCGTTGCGACATTGGCAAACTCGTCCATCATCAGGCGTACATGAACCGGCAGTGTGCCGTGGAATTCCGGCGTGGAATCCGCAAGGCGAAACAGCTGGTCAAACAGTTGGGTGTACAAAATCGAAACCATAAAGTTAAAGGTGTCGTCATTGTCGGGAATAACGCAGAAGATGGCGCGTTTCTCCACGCCCAACTTCGGCAGGAACATTTCATCGGTGGCAATCATCTCGGCAAACGCCGCCGATTGCAGCATATGCAGATTGGATACCGCCGTGACCATAATGCTGGACAGGGTTTTCGCGCTGCCGAGCTTGAACGAACGGTATTGCAGCACAGCCGGGTGATGCGGGTCGCGCTGCTCCAGTTCACCGAACAGAATATCCATACGGTTTTCGTCATAGCTGTCCTCGCTGACCTTACATTCCAGAATCATATCCATCATCGTGTTGAGGTTGCGCTCATACAGCGGGGATTCGTACAGGATATACAAAATCAGCGATGCCAGAAACATAACCGCGCTCTTGTCCCAGAACTCGTTTTCCCCGCCGGAGGCTGCCGGGTTCTTTTTGGTGTTGAAGACCAGCGCATAGGCAAGCTTCATAGCGTCCTCATCGGTTTTCAAGTATGCTACCGGATTGTAATGTCCACGGAAATGCACAAAGTCAATGACCGTTACGGTGACGCCGTTTCTCTCCATAGCACCGCCGAGGGAATAGGTCAGCTCCCCCTTGGGGTCCAAAAAGAAGTAAGAACCGCTGCATTGCAGGGCATTCGGTTTCACATAGAAGCGGGTCTTACCGCTGCCGGAGCCACCGATCACGACCGTGTGCAGGTTGCGCTGGTGCCGATAGGAATCATTGCTGAGGCGGACATTCTGGGAAAGAATGATTTCCTGCCACGGGTCCTTGCGGTTGCGGTAGCGTTCGTTCAATTCCCTGGCATTGCCCCAATGGGCAGAGCCGTGTTCCTCGCCGGGGCGGCGGTCTGCCTGATCGAGCAGATAGCAGTACACCCCCAGCGGGTACAGCACCAAGACCGCCAGCAAGAATTTCGGTGTGCTGCTGCACCAACGCAGGTTCAGTGGGTCGTTCAGCAGCGCGGTAAGCCCTGCCGCCAAGGCGGACAGCCCGTGTGCCTGTTCGGTAATCTGCGCCAGCCCTGCCGCCAGCCAGAGCAGCGGCAGCAGCAAGGCAACCCAGAGCCAGAGGTTCTGTCGATCCTTATTCGGGCGCATGGCGGTCAGCGTTCCTCTGCGCGCTGCAAATCACTGCGCGGCCGCTGCAAGTCCAGTTCCTTGCAGACGGTATCGCCAAACACCTTGGCCATCTCGCGCACTTCCTCCAACGCGCGGCGCTCCTCCCCGGCAGGGATATGCGCCCGCAAGCCGTTCAGCCTGTCGGCGGCATCGGCGGGCGCTGCCAGACCGAGCCGACCACAAACTTCAACAGACACAGCCAACGCCATCTGGTGCAGATATTCTTCATTACCGACCTCTGCATAGCACTGCGCTGCCGTGGCAAGAACAATATCCGCGGGCAGACGCGCAAGGACTTCTTCATTGCTTGCACCGATTGGATAGAGAATAAGATTTTCGTCAGCAAGAAAACCGGTGGGCTGCTTATCATCAAACTGCACCTCCACCGGTGACAAGACGGTCAATACCGCAATGGCTTTGCCAAGCTGGTCGCCCTGCAGCTCTACCGTCGGGCAGGGCTTGTTGCCGTAGGTCGCGGAACGGTCATACACCTTGCCCACCGTAAAATAGCCGCCGGACCGCACCAACTGCGAAATCCCAACAGCACCCTTGCTGACCCTGCGTCCGAATTGGTTCCATCCGTCAAAGGACATCACGGCAGTTGCCTGCGGGCAGGCTTTCAGCACCAGCGCGGCATTGCCGGAAGTGATCCCGCTGCCCAATCTGCCGCGCCCCAGGAGGTAGGCGGTCAGATGTGCACCGTCCTGCAAAACCTCCTGCAGCGCCTGTTTTTGGTCGGCAAGCACGGCGTCGCGGTCATTCTTCTTTTTGGCTTTCCAATCCTCAATATTCATACGCTCATACATTTAGCGTTCCTCCTTTCGGGTCGCATTGACCGCGCGCTCTGCACTGCGGGCTGCCGCTTTGCGCAGCTGCGCCGCCACCGTCTTGAACGAGGGGCGGGGGTCAATATCCTCCATCGTCTTCCCGCGCGTCAGCATCGGATCGGGCATCTGGCGGCGGGTTTCTGCGTTTTTTCGGTCAGCCGAGATCTTCTTGGGTACGGTATATCCAAGCTGCTCATAAATGCGGTTCAGCTTGGATACATCCTCTGCCTTAAACATTATGTCGATTTTCTCGCCCTGCGCGCTCTTGTCCTTGATGGACGCAAACAGCACACCGTACTGCTTGGCATACGCCTTGAATTGGGCAAGATCCTTGGTCTGCAAAGGAATGATCTTCATCTCCTTGCCCTCGCGCAGTAGGCGGTCAAGACTTGTCTTGCCGCGTACTTTGGGGTTTTCCTTGGCGTAGGCAAGCGCTATCGCCAGTGAGTTCTTAAAGCCCAGCGCTGTCAGCTTGATAGCCACCTCAGAAAATTGCAGTGCCTCGCGCACCATCTGGTCAGCGGCTTCTCCGCCGTTGTTCATTTTCGTTCACCTCGCGTTCTTCTTTTTCAGCCTGCCGCACTTCCTGCCATTTCAGCTGCACGGCGGCAGCATCGGTTTCAATGTCTGCGCAGGTATTCAGCTCCCTGCGCACGGTCCGCATCCGGGCAGACAGTTCCTCCAATCGCCTGTTGCGGACATCCGGCGTCAGGGCTTCCTTGTGGTTGTATAGATATTTTCGTTTTTGGGTAAGCACCTCCAGTTCGTGGGTCAGCCTTGCCTTGTAGGTCCGCAGTTCCTCGGTGGATTCGATTTTTTGCTCCCACAGCAAATCGCATTGCCGCCGATAGCGGTTGAATTTGCTGAAATCCTCGCGCAGCAGGTAGTAGCAGCGCCGTCCGCTTTTTCCGCGGTAGCTTCTGCGCAGCAAGGCACAGTAATGGTAGTAGCAAGCCATAATGCCGCCTACCTTTTTATACGGGCGGTTCAGTCTGCTACGGCAGCGCGCGCGGCGCACAACCGGAAGTTCCGGTTCTTTCTGCCAGCTTTGCTGCACAGGCTGGTTTTCTGCCTGATATTCCTGCTGCATTTCGGGCGGAAGTTTTTTCAGTTGCGTGAAAAACTCTCTCAATTCCGATTCGGAAAACAGCGGCGCAACACCGTCCAGCCGCACAAACCTTTTGCTGTCTTGGTGCCGAACCGCCATGTGCTTGACGCGGGGACCGTACTTGACCTCATAGCCCATCTTTTGCAGCCTGCAGACAAAATCGTCAAAGTCGGTGCTTTCGGCAAGCGCCATTTCCACATCGGCTTTTACCATACCGCGCAGTGTCGGCTTGCCCTCGCGGCGGTTGCGCCATTCGCCATACGAGATGCCGCGCCCATCCGTTTCTATGACCGACAACCGGTTTTGCCGGCACAGGTCATCGGAAATTTGCCGTATGCCCTGATAGTAGGTTTTGAAATCGTTGCGGAACATTTTGCCGTCCATAAAGGAAACCGAATTGACCACAATATGGTTATGCAGATGCCCCTTGTCCAGATGGGTGGACACCGTACACTCAAACCGATCTGCCAGACAGCGTCTGGCTAATTCGCAGCCGATTTGATGCACTTGGTCCGGGCCGGCTTCGCCGGGCTTAAAGCTCTGAATAATATGGTAGCCGACATTGCCGTGCCCGATGTCTTTATGCCAGCGGCGTTTGGTTGCCTCCATAATCAGGCAAGCGTTTTGCGGGTCACAGTTAAAGCCGGTGACATAGAGCTGGTGTTCCGTCTTGTCCTCGTTTTGGGTGTAGTGCATCAGCCGGTTCAGCGCATCCCCGCGAAAGATCTCGGTCTTTTTCGGGTTGGCAGCATAGTCCAGGCAGTCTTTCAGGCGCTTGCGCACTGGCAGGATTTTTGTTGTCGCCATTATAACTGCTCCTTCATAAGCAGCCAGATGCGGGTCATGATCTGCTGCGCTTCCTGCAGATAAGCATCCTCTGCCTTGCCGTTGAAGTTGGCAATGCGCGCCAACTGGTTCAGGTTGTTGCCGACCGCCGCCACCTGCCTTGCCAGCGCCTTGCAGCTGTCCGGTGTGCGGGGGTGAATGGTAATGCCCATCAACGCGCAGCGGATATATTTCTCTCTGCAAATACCGGCGCACTGAACATTCCGGTTCAGTTCTTCCAGCTCCTTGTCGTTCATATGGAATGTGATGCGATTGTTTCGTTCTCTGATTGTCTATTCCTCCCCAACAAAAAAGCCGACTGCATCGCACAATGCAATCGGCAAAAGTTCTTATTCCACCCCGGCAGACAGACGGGTTATGTTTGGCAGGATAACGCTGAATTTGTTTTCACTGAATATATTTTCAGTGTTATTGTGCCATCTGCCGTGCAAAAAAATCAAGCGGTTCTCCTATGTGGCTGAAATAATTCTGTCAGGAATTATTCCCGCAAGAATTATCGCCTTAAGTCCATCGCAGAAATAGGGGTCTTAGGGGTTTTCCCCTAACAAGTTGTCGTTTGGTGTACCAAATGACGTGCTTGCCACGGCGTTGCTAACGCAATGCCGTTCCGAGCTTTCTGAAACAAACCAAGGTCGCTCCCACCCTTTGCGGGCGCAGATTTCATCAATGATCGTGCCCATGTGGTAGGCAGGCACCTTTAGGTTCAGGGCGTACTCGGTAGCAATGACATTGACCTTGTACCGCATAAGCCGCCTGAAAAAGGAAATCAGATGCCGTTCCTGACCACTGATCTGGCTCATACGGCAGATATAAATCCTCTCGATATGTCCTGCCTTTGCCTCGCGCATCATCCTGCGGTAAGCGGGGCGGCGCAGCCAGCCGTGGTGAATGTCATATCCCCACCCAACTACTTCGGCACCATCGCGCTGCGCCTGCAGCATCAAAACATTCAGGGTGTTTTTGCTTTCTACATAGTTGCCGGGAACGCGCGCATACAGCCACGCGCGCTGGGGTTCCTTTGTTGTTTTCATGGATTTTTGTTTCCTCTATTCTGTTTCGGTTTGTTTGGCGATGACAAGCCATCTGCCATTGTCGGTAATGTTGTCGCAGGTGGAAAGCGTGAGCAACTTGTCGCCGTACTCAGCTGAAACGCCTGTATCGTACAGCGCCCGCGCTTTGCAGGCCGACACATAGGCAGCAAAATCTTCTGGAGATGCTGCGTCCACAAACCGATAGAACAGGAACGCATCGGCGGCATCTGCCTGCACGGTCGTGTGGATCACGGCAAAAATTTCATAGGCGCTGCTGCCCAGCTCCGTATCGAACCAGACGGTTTTGTGTGTCTGCCAGAAATCCTTGCTGCGGTACTTGGCAAGATCTGCGAACATCGAACCGTCCTTCATGTTGTGACCGTAAATGATCAGGTTGTCGGATGGGCGAAGCGCATCGCAGTTCGCCTGCATAAAGGGGCAGCCGTAGTCCGTGTAGTTCTTTTCAAAGTCGTGCTTCAGGTAATAGGTGGGGTCTGCCGGTGTCTGCATCACGGGGTAATCAATGTTGGTGCCCTCAATTTGAATCCAGCCGACCATATCGGCGTTTTCCAAATATAGGTTTCGGTATGATGCCTGTTTCTCTGGTTCCGAAGCCGTTTCCTGTTGTGTGTCCTGCGTACTTACGGCAGCAAGGTCGCTGTAAAGGTGCGCCTGTTGTTTAGACTGTGCGGCATACATCAACAGGAATGCGATGCTCGTGAGAGCTGCAATACCGAACAGCCCAATAAAAAGCGAATATAGAAAGTTCTTCATCGTCTGCTCAATGCTCCCCGTATGTAAAAAAGCTCAACTGTTCTTCCTCAAGGCTGAACCGTAAATCTAAATCATGCAGCGTATAGCTGCGGTTAAACCGTTCTGTTGCCTTATTGGGGGCGTCTTGCAATTCCAGCAACAATTGCCATAAATCGGGGTGGGCATTGTACAGGTGCCGAAGTTCCCGCATGGACGCATTGGGGCAAAACCAGCAGCCGCCGCGCCCTGTGAACGCATATAGCGGGGACAGCAGCCCCTCGGCTTGGCACATCGCCCACGCATCTTTTTCGGTCAGGTTGTACTTTGCCAACAAAGATGTTTGGTTTTCCTTAAGCCGTGCCAGCCGTATCGGTTCATCGGCGGCAATGCCCAGATAGTAAACTGTATCCTGCGGCAGAGTTTTTTGGTAGTTGCGTATGGGCGGCAGTTTGCAGTCCCTTTGTATACTGCAGCGTCCGGTCAGCGGAAAGGACGCCAGCTTTCCCTCGGCATTACCGCGGCTTACGATGTGGTAAAAGCAGTCCAGATATGTCTTGTTCCCGCGCAAGACCCTTGTGGGAATGCCGCGCTTTTCAAAATACGGGATTGCTGTTTCATAGATGAACCGCTTATGCTCCGGCAGCTCTCCCGATACGGTATCACTGAACATCACCTCGGAATAAACCAGTTCATCCAGCGGTTCTCCGTGCTGTAAGGCGAGCAGCGCCGTGGCGATGCTGTCTTTGCCAAAGCTGCAAGTCAGAATATGCTTCATTCGATTTCCTCGTAAAAAATGGGTGGCCCTCGCGGGTCACCCATAGTGGTTGGATGATTCATTTTGGTGTTCCTTATTTCGTTTCGTCGTCATGCTCGGCAACGGATTTGCAGTGGACGCACTTGTAAATCAGTGTCGCCAGCCCTGCCAAGGAAATTCCCGCCAGCGCCAGAAGCAGCCCCAGCGGGAAAGTATCGCCTGTCTGGGGAATCAGCGGTGTGAGGGTCGGGGTATTCGGCGGTGTCGGCTGCGGGGTTTCCGTGGGCTGCGGTGTTTTCTCCGGGGTTCGGGCATCCTTCATAACCACGCGCTGAATCTCACCGGTAGGAAGCACGGTAAAGAAAATATCCTCTGCAATTTCGTACCCGTTGGGGGCGGTGATTTCGGTCAGCGTATAGTCACCGGCAGGGAGCTTTTCGATATAATGCGGCTTGTCGTTGGAGGTCCAGTGTTCTACTACCTTGCCGTCCTTGTTGGTGATAATCAACTCCGCACCCGGCAGCTCTTTGTTTGTGGTGATGTCTACCTTGGAGATTTCCACCTTGATGACATCATCCAGCATCTCAAACTGTTGCACCTCGCCGATGGGCAGCACCGTAAACGGTACGCTCTCGGCAAAAGCGTATCCGTCCGGGGCTTTCACCTCGGACAGCGTATAATCGCCTGCGGGCAGTTTCTCAATGCAGTGAGGTTTGTCGGTGGATACCCAGCGGTCGATTTCCTTGCCGTCCTTGTCGGTAATGACCAGCTCCGCGCCGGGCAACTCCTCCATTGTGGTCAGATCCTTCTTGGAGAATTCTGCCTTGATGGTGTCATCGCGCATAATCACGGTCGCATCGTCCAACAACTTCCAGTCACCCCAAGTCCAGAACAGGAAGTTTCTTGTGGTCAGGTAATAGACCTCGGCTTCCTGCAGGTTGTTACCGTCCTCGTCCGCCTTTTGCAGCAGACGGAAGGTAATCTCATCTGCCAGCGCGTAGCCATCGGCGGGGCGGGTTTCGGTCAGGGTGTAGGCATCGCCCAAGTGCAGCCCCGTCACACGGTGGGGCGTGTCGGTGGACACCCAGCTTTCCACAATGTTGCCGTCCATATCCTGAATGGTCAGAGTGGCACCGGGCAGTTCCTCGTCGTTGGTCAAATCGCGCTTGCTTACCCACATTTCGGTGGGTTTGTTGGTGCAGGTGCTTTCCAAAACCTGCACCGCCTCGCCGTCGTAGGTAAAGGTGACTTCCATCGGCTCTTCGTTGACATAGTAACCCAGCGGGGCGCGGATTTCCCTGACGATATACTTGCCGCTGTTGGTGGCGGCATCCTTGTGGGTGCTGCTGCCATACTGCTCGCCGCGGATGGGAATATCGCAATCGAAGTAGGTGATGCCGTCCGCATTGGTTTCGGGGCTGGTAGCCACCAGCTCACCGGCGGCAAAAACAAGGCTGCCGTCTGCATCGTAAATGTCATCGGCGGTGTACAGGTTGAACACGGCACCGGCAAGGTATTTGCCGCTTTCCAGATCGGTTTTGTAGATGCCGACTTTGGCCTTTTCGCGCTCGTTATGGAATTCAACAGCGTCAGTCGCAACAATTTCCTGCGTCTGGTTGTCCCACGCAAGGGTCACATCAAAGGTGGCGTCCGTGCCTGCATAGCCATACGGCGGCTTGGTTTCCGCAATGTGATAGCTGCCCAGCGGCAGGGTCACGCTGACTTCACCGATGGTGCCGTCGTAGATGACGGACAGGAAATCATAGGTCGCCGCCGTGCGCGCAGGGGCAAAGACGGCAGTGTCGGCGGTGCCGTCACCGGTGGTGACCACTGCCACCACATCGCCCTTGGCGTACCAGAGGGTGCGGTTGCCGTAGTTATCCAGCTGGCGATCCTGCGTGTAGATGTCCTCTGCTGCCGTGATGGTGTATTCGGCACCTGCCAGCGTGCGGGTTTCGTAGGTGAAGTTGCCGCTTTCTGCTTCGCCTGTCATCCACGGGTCAATGCCGCCCGGCTCAGATTGCCAGCCCGTCAGCACCTCGCCGGTCTTGCGGATGGTCAGCTTGCCGAGGGTTTCATGGTTGGAATACTTTTCGCCAATCACCAGCGTGTCCATGCCGTTTTCGTTTTTATCGCCGGTTGCCTGATAAATGCGGTCGGTGGTAATGGTAAAATCGACGTAGTGGCTTTCCGCGTCCAGCCACTCGTTATAGAATCCGTTGGGTGCGGTGGTTTCCACAATGCGATACTTACCCAGTGGCAGTTTTTCAGGCAGGGTCAGGACGCCTTCCTCGTTGGTATAAAAAGTGGTGACATTCTTGGTCAGATGCCCGTTTACGGTGTCGGTCATGCGCACCAGCTTGGGTGCGCCGTTTTCCATGCGGTAGTTGCCGTCATCGTCCAGATAGTAGATTTGGAATGCCGTACCCGGCAGCAGCACGGGCTTGCCGGTTTCCTCGTCCAGCTTGGTGATGCGCAGATAGACCTCAATTTGCTCGTCCAGAACCGTGAATTTCTGGTAAGAATCCGAACCAACAATTTCGCCACCCTTGGGCGTTGCCATCGCGCTCATCGGGCTGTTCTGATCAATAACCACCAAGTATGGTTCTGCCTGATACAAATCCTTGGGAACGGTGGTTTCCACCACCAGATAGGTGCCGTAGGGCAAGCCTTGCACACGGATGTTGCCCGTGTCGTTGCTGAAAATTTCCGCCAAACGGTACTCGTTGGCGGTGCCGGTGGGCTGCCAGCCGTCGCCCTTGCCGTTTTTGTTGTCGCCCGCTGCGGTCAGCGTTTTGTTGTAGGCGGCAATTTCGGCGGCGTTGACCTCGTAAGTTCTGGCAACCGCCTGTCCCTCGCCGGAGAAATCCCACTTGGGGTGATCGTTGTTGTAGTTCTTGTCGAGGTAGCAGTCCAGAATGCTTCGCAGGCTGTAAGCGCCCGTCTGGCTTTGGGTAAACTGTGCGGCTTTGGACAAGTCGGACACCAGATAAAAGGTAAAGCCCGCGTCCTCCAGCTCCTGCCCATTGGATTCGCCGCTGGAAGAAATGATTTTGCTGATTTCTACATTGCCCTTGGCGATTTGGTCCTGGCTTTCGGCAAGGGCATTGTCGCGGTGGATGTGGTAGTTTGCCCTGTACACGGTGTTGTCGTCGGCAAAGGTGGTTTTCTCGACATACCAGCCCTCGTCAGCGTAAGCAGGTGTAATGTAGTAGTTATGCTCGTCGCACAGGTAGCCGTTGGCAAAGGAAAGTGAATAAGCATCATAGGTCCAGCTGCCGTCCAGCGCTTTGCCCTTAGTGATGGTACTGAACTGATTCTTGTACACCCAATCGGTGTATTGCCCGCCGCTGCTTGCCAGTGCCGCGACCTGCCCGGTGGCTGCCTTGGTGCGGCTGTCCACGGTGGGATAGGTGCCGGAAACAGCAAGAGCGCCCTCACGCAGCGGAATAACCGTGCCGGTGGAGCGCTCTACCACATAATATTTGCCGAGGTACAGGTTTGCGAAGGTCAGCCAACCGTCCTCGATTTTCGCGCTGGCTACCAGATGGTCCTTTTTGAGAATTGGCAGATAGTCATTGACCCACTGCCCGCTGTTGTCGCGGATGGTCGTGTGCCAGATAGGGTTGCCGTTTGCATCCACGATTTTGGAATAATCCACAACACCGGTCACACCGTCCGGGTGGATGATATCCTCGGCAGCGTACAGGTCGTACACGGCGCCGTCCAGCGTGGCGTTGCCGTGATTTTCAACGTACTTTGCAGCGTCCAAGTCCACCTTGGAAATGCTGATCTCGCCCAAGGTGCGGTCGTTTTTCATTACGCCGTCCGTGGCGGTGGTGGTGTAGCTGTCCTCGTTGGCAGCTTTGCCGCTGTTGTCGGTGCTGTAAGTGCGGGTAGAATCTTTGGCGGTGCTATAAATTGATACGGTGGTTTCCACACCGCCACTGGTAACCAGCTTGGTACCGCCCTTGTCGGCTGTCAGGACGTCGGCGTTGTAGTCGGCATTGTCCAGCCAAAGCACCGCATTGTCGTTGGCTTCGGTGATTTCGATGTAATAGGCGCGCTTGCCCAAGGGTGTGCCTGCTGTGCCGGGGTGGTCAATGTCCGTCCAGTCACCAAAATATCCGGTCGGGGCTTTGGTTTCCACAAGGATGAACTTGCCCTGATTGCGCTGGGTGTAATACAGCGTGTGGCGCATGGCGTCATTGACAGCATAGGCGGCGCTGTTGATGACCGCATAGCTGCCATCGCCTTGGCGCTGTACACTGTAGGTGTTGTAGCTCCCGGTGGGCTGGTATTTACCGGTCACCACATCCCACTGATAGATCTCATACTGGGCATCGGCTGCGATCTGGCTGCCGGTTTCGCTATCGGTTTTCTTGAGGTTGATCTGCAAACTCCACTCGTCATTTTTCATGACATAGTCATTGTTGGTGTTTGCGGGTACCGAAATCGTTTGGCTGCTGCCGTTCGTGCCCCAGTACTTGCCGAATCCATACGGTACTGTGATTTCCTCATAGCGGAACTGGATGCTTCCCAGCTGCGCTTTAGCCGCTGCTATAGCATTGTTGACAGCGTTCTGGGCCTCACCCTGCAATTCCGCAATGGCGGCGTCGCGGGCACTGTTGGCGGCCGCATCAGCAGCCTCCTGCGTGGTGAAAGGACCAACCTGTCCATTGCGAGTGCCCGATGTTTTGGTAACGGCATAGTGCAGACTCCAGCTTGCGCCTGCATCGCCACCGTTCTTCTGGTAGTTGTCATCGGCGGTATGACCGCTGGTGGTCACCGTTTGCTTTCCGGCAGGACTGATAGACCAGCTGCCGCCCTCGATGCTGCCGGATTTGGTGATGGGCTCGATCTCGATGGTCGCGCCGTCCACCTTTTCCTGCGTTTTCAGCTGGATCTTATCCGTGCGGATTCCATAGGAAAAATCAAAACTGCCGCTGGCAGTCTGGGCCGGTGCCTCCCAGCTGGCGTAGTATTCCTGCACAACAGGTTCCGGCTCAGGTTCCTCCTCACCGATCTCAGGACCGATTAGGGCAACGGTCTGCCACCCTGCGCGACCGGGATTGTAGATATAGGTGTAGTACCCACGGGCGGAGGCGTAGGTTTCCACGCCGTTCAGCAGTTCATCGGCAGAGGCAAGATAAATTTCCGCGGCAGTGCTTTCAGGGAAGTTTTCGATAATATACATCTGTACATCGTCATAAATTGATGTGCAGAAATCCAAAAGAGAGATTTCTTCACCCTCGTCAGCGGAAAAAACAGCGGGCAGATTGTCTGCATCGCCCAAAGAAAGCTGGTTCAAGCCGCCCCAGATGCGAATCTGGTTGCCGTAGTGGTCGCCGGGGATGCACTGGTCTGCACCAACCGTGGAAGTGTTCACATAGGTGTATGTCGGGCATCCCGCAGGCTGACCGTTGGCACCGTGGGTGCAGCAGTAGGCGGGTTCGCCGTTGAACCAAATCAGCCAAGTGCCGTTGACCTTGGCGACCTTGGTGATCTTGCCGCTGGTCACCGCAGGGGTGGGGCGTTCGGCAAAGGCGGCAATTTCGCTGTCAGGAAAAGGATACTCGGCAGTGGCGTTGCGGTCGATGGTTACATTTAATGTCTTAGTCAGTGTGCTGCCGTCGGGCGCGGTATAAACCAGCTGCACGGTAAAATCCGCATCCGCCTGTACATACACGCCCAGCGCAACAGCGGAGGTTTCGCTGTATTCGCTATGCAGCAGACTTTCGGCATCCTTGGCGGGCTCGCCGTAGTAGTCCAGCAGAGTCACGCTGTCCGGCAGAACCAGATCAACGGTGCTGCCGTCGGTGGGGTACTCCACCTGCGCCAGAATCGGCACAATGGCGTAGTCGGTATCTTCCAGCAAGGGCGTTGCCAGCGTCAGGTTGTCGCTGTCCAGCGCCTCGGCGCTCAGATAACTATCCTGCTCTAAATCGGCATCCCACGCGCCAAGCCCGATTTTGGTCTCACCGGTCGCTACCGGCAAACCGTAGCTGCCAAGGTAAGAGCCAGTGGGGGCGTCGGGCATATCCGCGTAGAGAATTTCACCGTCAAAGGTGTAAGGCTCGTTTTCTTCAGCAGGCTCATCCGTGGTTGGTGCCGTGCTTTCCTCGGTGGCTGCTCCGGGGTCGGGGCTGCTGGCATCGGTCTGCCCGTTGTCGGTTTCATCTGTCTGCTGTTCCTCGGCAGCGACCGTGCTTTCCTGCGGCGGTGGCGTTTCGGCAAACGCACCGGCGGGCAAGTAAGTGCAGCACATCACGGCTGCCAAAGCCAGCGCCAAAAGGCGGTGGCTCCATTTTGTTTTTCGATTCATGGGTAAACACCTCTTTTATCTTTCGGGGGCTGTTTTCTCGCGCTCCAGCTGACGCAGACGCGAAGTAAAAATATCAATCAACCCGGAATGAGATTGCAAATTGGCATAGTACGCCGCCTTGTCGTACCCATCCGCATTGATGTCTTTGATCTTTCGCACAGAATCCGCCCATCTTCGATTCTGCGGGGAAATTCGCGCATCCCCATCCCGCACTTGGATGGCTGCTGCAACGATATAGCGGGTGCGTTCTGCGCCGTATCCTGCCAATACCTGCTGCACGGCACCATCATCCAGACACAAGCCGTTATAGTTGTAAGAAATGGCGTCATCAATTTCATCGCGGCATTCCTCGTTCAGCTTCATGGAGGCGCGGTATTGCGGCAGTTCCTCGTGTTCGCGGGCGTATCGACCGGTCTGATAGTAAACAGGCGGGCAGTTCTTTTTCGTGCTTTCCATCAGGTCGATGTCGGCGCGGTCTGCTATGCACAAAGCCATAGCATCCAGTGTATTGGTATCGCAATCGCGGTAGTCTTTGTAAATGTCCGCCAGCGGTGCTTGGGATTCCAACAAAGCGCGCAGCTGTGCAGGACGCAGCGAAGCATTTTCGAGCGCGATCAGAATATCCTCGCGGGAACTGTACTCATACGCGTGGTTCAGAATTTCTTCGGGCGGCTGTGCAAGCAGCCACGCACGGTATTCGTTTTGCTCCTGTTGCATTTTGTTGTACAGCTTAGCGACAAGGGGATCTTTTTTCACATTGCATCACCGTCCGTATTGTGCAGAATTCTTTCCCAGAAATTCCGCTTTTCAGGCTCGGAAAGGCTGCGGTAAGCAGTTTCGATCACCGCATTCACGACCTGCTCGGCGGCATCCTGCGCGATATGCAACTGTTTTGCCGCATTTTTCCCCACCGCAAGGCGGTGCAGCAGATGCTCCAAAACTGTGATTTCTTGATTTTGCAGCGCGCTTTTTGTGCTTTCGTCTATGTCGAACGCAGCAACAGGGGTGTCGTATACGCTTTCCGGCACACGAAATACCAACTCGCTGCGTTCTCGATTGGGGGCAATGTCGTTCAGCACGACCATGCAGCCGTCTTGCTCGGCTTTTCTAAGTAAAGTTTCAATGTCCATAGAATTCCTCCAATAAAAAAGCGCCCACAAATGTGAGCGCTCAGGTGCTGTGTTCAAGCCTAACAGAAATGAACATCCTTGGTCAATATGCGTTATTCTTGTAGTGAATCCCGTTGCCGTGCATCAGTTAAAGGTCACGACCCAATAGGTGTATTGCCCCTCTGCCGTTTGGCAGAACCAGCAGCCCACACCCATGCTGGTGAAGCTGGGTTCCATAATGTTGGCGTAGTGGGCAGGGCTGCCTTGCCAGCCGCTGCAAACGGCGCTTGCAGAGCCCAGCGGACCGGCGGCGCAGATCTCGCTGCGGGTAGTCATACCGCTGTGGTCAAAGGGACCGCCTGCCACAAAACTCTCGCATCGGGCATCGGCTGCGGCGCTCAAACCACTGTCCATTGTTAAGGCTGCCAGTCCACCGGCAGCGCGCATAGCGTTGATGTTTTCCTGCACCGCCCAATAAGCGGAATCCGAACTGTCAATGCTCCACCACTGTTCGGTGCCTGCCGCCAAATCAAAAGGCACAGCACCATAGCTCATACTGACCTGCGCCGGGGCAGGTTCTGCCGTCGGCGCTGCTGTGGGTTCCGGCGTAGGGGCAGGAGTCGGCGCGGGGGTAGCGGCAGGTGTTGCCGAAGGTGTCGGCGCGGGTGTGGCGGTCGGTTCCGGGGTTGCTGTCGGCTCGGCAGGCGAAATAGGCGCAGGTGTTTCGTCGGCGTCTGCACTTTCGGATGTCGCTGCCGACAGCTCTGTCAATTCAGTGCTTTCCGGTTCCGTTGTCTGTGCACAAGCTGTCAATAAGGACAGCATCGCAAGCATTACGATCCATTTTTTCATCTTGATAACTCCTTGCGGGGGGCCATCTCTGACCCGGTTGCTTCTTCTTTCTTTCATCTTAAAACCTTCTACCTTTCTTGTCCACGCTGTCGATTGTCCGAACGACACGGTTGATTTTCGTCCGGCACGGTGTCCAGCACAATATCCTTTTCGTTCAGGTTCAAAAGCGCCTCCAGCTCGGCAAGGCGCTTGCTCTTTTCAGCCAGCTCGTCCGCCTGTGCAAAGGGCTGCGCAAGCTGTTCCTCGGCGTTTTCCAGCTGTTTTTGCAGCTGCACCAATTTGGATTCCAAGTCGGTCACGCTCTGCGGCAGGTTGTGCAGGCAGTTGTCCAGACGCATGGTGTTGCCGACGGCATCCGCGCCCAGCTGCACCGGGTTGATGCCGCTGCCCACAAGATACGCCAGATACATTTTGTCCATGGCGAAATAGGCAATCTGCAAATCAAAGCCCTTGTACCGCCCAATGGAAACCGGCTCGGTGCGGTTCATCGCCATACCCAGCAAACCCAGCAGGGCTTTGCCGGCATCCTCGCGCTTGGTGTAAACCGTGTCCATCAACGAGATGGCGAAAACATCCTTGCCGTCTGCATCGCGCTTGGTGTTTTGCTGCAATAGGATGGTGTCGGCTTTGGCGTTTTCCAGCTGTTGGGCTGTCTTGCGCATTTCTGCGGGGAACCCCTGTGTAATGGCATCTTCCAGCCGGTAATGCTCGTTGTTGTAGGCTGTTTTCAGCGTTTTGAGCCGCGCCACCTGAATATCCAGGTCCATTTTTTCTTTGATCATCGGATTGCCTGCCGCCAGCGCCTTGACCTCGGCGTAGGAGAGCGCAGCATCGTCCAAATCGTCCGCACTGCGGGCAGGGCTTTTGCTTGTCACAATTTGCCCGATGAACTTCTGTTTGGTTTCCAAAAGCTGCCACATATAGCTGTCGAATGAAGATTCCGTGACATATCGATACTCATACACCTCGGCATTGGTGTTGCCTTGGCGAATCATACGACCGTTGCGCTGCTCAATGTCAGAGGGTTTCCAGCCGCAGTCCAGATGGTGCGTTGCCACAAGTAAGCGCTGCACATTGGTGCCTGCACCCATCTTACCGGTACTTCCCATCAGTATGCGCACATCACCGCTGCGCACCTTGGCAAACAGCTCGGCTTTTTTCACCTCGGTGTTGGCGCTGTGGATGAACTGCACCTCATTTTCGGGGATGCCCATGGAAATCAGCAGATTGCGCAAATCATCGTACACATTAAAGCCGTCCGGTTTCGGGGTGGATAAGTCGCAAAACACCAGCTGGGTCAGGCGCTTCTCCTTGGTATCGTTCCAGATACGGTACACATTCTCGGCGCAGGCGTGGACTTTATCGTTGGGGTTTTCGGGCAAATTGGGGTCAATCAACCGCTGATCTAGCGCCAGCTTTCTGCCGTCATTGGTCACCTTGAGCATATTGTCCTCGGTGGGGTCTACATTTCCCGCGCGAATTTCCTCGGCGCGGTCGGCAAGGTCAGCTACCATCTGCTTTTGCTGGGGGCTGGGCGGCAGCGCCACATTGATGGGCTTGCCGCCCACCAGTTTAGGTACCGGCAGGTTGAGCATATCCGCCGTCTGCACATCCGCCACCTGTTTGAACATACTCATCAATTCCGGCAGATTATAGAATTTGGAAAATCTCGTTTTGGTTCGGTAGCCTGTACCCTCCGGCGCAAGCTCCACGGCTGTCACGGTTTCCCCAAAGGTGGATGCCCACGCATCAAAAGAGGAAAGCCCGTGCTGCTCCAAGGTTTCCCGCTGCAGATACCGCTGTATCGTGTACAGCTCTGCCATAGAGTTGCTGATGGGCGTACCCGTGGCAAACACCACGCCGCGGCTGCCGGTGATTTCGTCAAGGTAGCGGCATTTCATATATAGGTCGCTGGCGCGCTGACTCTCGGTTTGAGATATACCCGCCACATTGCGCATTTTGGAAAGCACTGCAAGGTTCTTGAATGCGTGGGCTTCGTCCACCATCAAACTGTCTACGCCCAGCTGTTCAAAGGTCACCACATCGTCCTTGCGGGATTGGTCATTGAGCTTATCCAGCTTTTTCTCCAGCTGCTTGCGCATACGCTCCATCTGCTTGACGGTGAAATTCTCGGCGCGTTCCTCTTTCAGCTGTGCCACTTGGTTGATCACATCGTGGATCTGGCTTTGCAGGTATTCGACCTGCCGTTCCTGTGACAGCGGGATGCGCTCAAACTGGCTGTGTCCGATCACGATGATGTCATAATTGCCGGTCGCAATTTTGGCGCAGAACCGTTTTCGGTTGGCTTTTTCAAAATCCGTCTTACGGGCTACAAGAATATTTGCGTTGGGGTACAGCTGCAAAGCCTCTCCGGCAAGCTGCTCGGTCAGGTGGTTGGGGACGCAGATCAGGGTCTTGGTGCAAAGCCCAAGGCGTTTCTTTTCCATCGCTGCAGCGGCCATTTCGTAAGTTTTACCCGCGCCTACGACGTGCGCCAGCAGCGTATTGCCGCCGTACAGGATGTGCGCAATGGCGTTTTTTTGGTGGGGGCGCAGCGTGATTTCAGGAGACATACCGTGGAACAGAATATGGCTGCCGTCATATTCGCGGGGGCGCAGGGAGTTGAACCGTTCGTTGTATTCCTTTACCAACATCTGGCGGCGGGTCGGGTCTTTCCAGATCCAGTCCTTGAAAGCGTCCTCGATCTGCTGCTGTTTCATCTGAGCTTCCTGCGTGGCAGCGGCGTTCAGAACGCGGATTTTGTTGCCCTGCATATCCTCTTTGGTGTCAAAGATGCGCACATCCCGCAGGTTCAGGCTTTCCTCCAAGATGTGGTAGAAGTTGGCGCGCTGTGTGCCGTAGGTCACGGTGGCTTTAATGTTGCCGCCTGTAAAGCTCTTGTTGGTCACATTCCAGACGCCGGTCAGCGGAATGTACAGCACCTTCACGCGGTCCCGCACATAGTAGGGCGCATCCACCAGCTCATCGGCAAACTGCTTGATGAGTTCTGGTGCCAGCCAAGTGGCACCCAGACGCACGGCAATTTCGCTGGCCTCCAAGTCCTTCGGCTGCACGGTTACCAGTGCCTGCACATTCACAGCAAAAGCGGGGTTGTTCTGTGCCGCCAACTTAGCCACCTGCAATTTGTGGCGCACATCGCCGGATAGATACTCATCAGCGGTGTAGTAGCGCGGTTCGCCGCTTGCGTCCTTTTCCAGCGGGTCGGCAAAGATAACGCCTTGCAGGTCGTTCACCAATGTATCTTTGTCCTTGCCGGTCAGCTGCTGCATATACCCAAAGTCGATGCCTGCGCGCTCACCGACACTCAGCGCCAGCGCCTCGCTGGCGGTTTCCACGCGCTCGGCAGGGCGGGCAGCGCGGATGGTGCGCTTTGAAAACATATCCGACTTGCCGATGAAATTGCCCTCGCTGTCGAGGTTTTCCAAAGAGCACAGCAGAAAATATCCGCTGTCATCCCGCATATCCAGCGATGCGCCGCGGCTGTTGATGAGTCCAAACTTTTGGTGGTAATTGTCATACTGGCGGTTGAGTTTGGCTTGCAGCCCCGTGATGACTTCATCCGGCATATCTTCCAGCTGGGCTTGAATCAGCTCCCGTGTGGTGTCCCGCAGTTCGATCAGCAACCGCATACGCGCCGCAGAGGTGGCACCAAGGGAAACCTCGCGCATAATGGCGTTCTCGCGGTAATAGAATTTGCCGTTACGGATACAAAAGCTGAAATTGCGCACATCGGGTTCGGCGGGGATGCTGGCATCTACCACGCCGGATTCCTGCAGCTCAATGTCCTGAAAGTGAAATTCAGCGTGCAGGTGGGACATGGCCTCTTGCAGCACATCGGGAAGGGGCTTATCGGCAAACGCCTCGCAGGTCAGGGTCGGGCCATACGGACCGCTGACGGTTTTCAGTGTGCCGCAGACCATTTCGGGGTGTTCGGCAAAATAGCTGTTGAGGGAAAGTCCATCCTCGGTCTGGGTGGTGTGCAGCCAGCTTGCGTCCTGCTCCAGAATGCGGTCACGCTTTTGCAGGAAGATGATGTCCGCCATAGCCTTGGTTCCGGCTGACTTAAAAGTGGAATCCGGCAGGCGCACGGCACCGATAAAGTCGCATCGGGCGTTGATGTACCTGCGCACTTCCTCACTCTTTTTGTCCAGCGTACCGCTGGTGGTAACAAAGGCGATGATGCCGCCCGTGCGCAGCTTGTCGATGGATTTGGCAAAAAAGTAATCGTGGATTTTGAAGTGCAGCCGATTGTACTGCGGGTCAACCACGCTGTAATCCCCAAACGGCACATTGCCGATAACCACATCGAAAAAGCTGTCGGGCAGATTGGCTTTTTCAAAGCCGGTGATTTGGATGTTGGCTTTCTGGTACAGCTGGCGGGCGATTCTGCCAGTCAGACTGTCCAACTCCACGCCAAACAGGCGGGTGGTCGGCTCATACAAATAGCTGTGGCTTTGCCCGAAAAACGCGCCCACACCCATACTCGGTTCCAGAATCGTACCGGCACCCACTCCCATTTTGCGCAGGGCGGTGTACATTGCATCAATGACTGCGGGCGGGGTGTAAAAGGCGGTCAGGGTGCTGCTGCGGGCAGCGGCGTATTCTTCCTCTGTCAGCAGGCTTTTTAACTCGGTGTATTCGCCGTGCCAGCTGTCCTTGTTGGGTTCAAAGGCATCGGACAAGCCGCCCCAGCCGGAGTATTGGGCAAGGATTTCCTGCTCCTCGCCGTTTGCATGGGGACCGCCGTCCGCCATACGCTTTTCGATGGATTTCAAAGTGCGAATTGCGGTGATGTTGGCGGCAAACTTTTCGCGCGGAGTGCGCGGGGGTGCAGGGTCCTGCGGCGGGATATAGTTGTTCGGCGCATAGGCTTCTTTGAGGGCGATGCGTTCCGCCGCCTGCAAGACCTGCTCACCAAATCCACCAGATGATTCTTCTGCAGGTTCTTCTACAGGTTCTAAGACTTCACCCTCAATAACCTCTGCCGCTTCACCAGCGTCCGGTGCATTGGGCAATTCGGGTGCCGCCAGCGCGTTGTTTTTGGGGTTCGCCGCCAGCAGCCTTGCAAATTCCGCACGGCTGACGGCGCGCCCGATCAGCGGGAAATCCTCATCACGCAGATGCACATCAAAGATGCCGATCTCCTCCACCGTAAAGGGGTGGTCGTTTTCCAGATAAACGGTATCTCCGGCAGCCAGCGGGCGTTTTTCCACGGGCTTTGGCTTGTGGCGTTCCTGATATGCTTCATACGCTGCTTCCGCATCGTCTATGAACTGCGAAAATTCAACGTCCTCAATGCCTTCCTTGGAAAGCGCCCTTGTGCTGTCGAAGCGCGCACTGTCCACAAAGGAGCCGTCAACCAGATACACAATCTCATTGCGCAAGAAGTTGGCGTACACCTGAATTTCGTGTTCGCCGTCCCCCGTGGTGGAATAGGCAAGGTCGATGTGCGTAAGGTTCGAAAAATCCGGTTTGCCCAGCCCTTCGCGTTCACAAAAGTCCGCGATGGTTTTCTCCGCATAGTCTATCTCGGCTTGACGGGCGTTGCGTTTGGCTTGCTGTTCCGATTCCCATTTTTCATATCCCTGCTTGTTGTTTTCATCCAGATATTGGTCGTTGTGGACCAGCAGGTGCAAACGGCGGGCAACCTCGTTCCACGGCAGCAAGCGGAAATAATCCGGGGCGTTATCGGATGCATAGCGCTTGATTCTCAGCCCCTTGGCATCATAATCCAGAAATCCTCTTTCGCCATCTCGGAAATCCCAAGTGCGCCCGCCGATACCGTATTCTTTTTTCAGCCAGTTGGCTTGCTCCTTTACTGTAGGCAATACTGTGGCAGAGAAAAATTCCTGTATGCGAAAACGCCCCTCACAAAAACCGCTGCCCATGACAAGAACATCGACAATGTCCTGCTCGTCGATATGGGTGCCGTCATCCTTGATGGGCGGCTGCCAGCTTGCGCGGGGCTGTAATTGGCGGATGGTTTTCTGCTGCTGTTCAGGTGCTGGCAGACCGATGGCGGCGGCAGCTTCCTCGGCAAGGTTGCCGCGCCCCACGCTTTCCGGCAGTTCCTGCGCATCGGAAACAGAAACAGCGGAGGGCGATGGTTCGCTCTCCGCTGTTTGGGGGTTGCTATTTACAGGCTCGTCACGATGGGCATCGCCAGTTCCGCCGCCTGCGCTTGCAGACTGTTCATGTGCGCCGTCCAGCCCAACGGGTCGTTGTTCTTGTCCGGTGCCGGGTTGCTGACCAGCAGCTTCGTGATGGTCTGCTCCACCTGCTCCCAATAGCGCTGCTCGGTCTGTTTCAGGTCGCTGTACAGCGTCCCGTCCAGCAGCATCTTGTCGTACAGCAGGGAGTGGTTCTCTTGCAGGAACTTCTCCCGCTGCAGACCGATTCTCCCGACCGGCGGTCTGTGCGTTTCCTTCATTGCCATCCTGGGTACCAGATACCCGTTCAGATTCGTCATATCCATGATCCTGCACCTCCTGTTGGTTCGTCTTGCTTACATTCTCATCATACTGTTTCGGCTGGGTCTTTGCAACACTGTCGATGCTCTTGACGACAGCGCCGATTTCGGCAAACATCTGCCGCCCCGCGCGGTTGACGGCATTGCCCAGCGCCAAAACCGCAGATTCGGTATCAAAGCGGTCAATGTCCGCAAAGGCGTCCTGCGGTACGGCGCTGTCACCCAAACCGCAGCGCACTGCCGCCATATAGACGGCGCTCTGCGTGATGAGGTTGGCAAAAATCGCCGTTTGCTCCTGCGGCTTTGCCCATTCCAGCGTGCTGCCAATCACGGCATTTTGCAAATCGGCGTCCAGCTGTTTGCCGTGCTGCGCCACAAACAGGGCTGCCTGTAAGCCGAAAATCTCCGGCAGGCTCTCGGCGTTATGCTTTTCCTGCAAGGCTTGCAGGGTCGGATAGCGGTTGGCATCGGTGATTTGCCAGCCCAATGGTTTGGCACCTTTACCGGCAGGGTGGGTATCCTTGATGTCAAACAGATACCGCACATTGCCCGCCATATTACCGGTGCCAAGGGACGCTACGCCGTGCGCACCGCGGTTGACCCAGCGCCCGGCAGCACGGTTCCAAGTGTCGATGTCCGCCAGCATGGTGGCTCCGGGGCGCTGGCTGTAAATCAGCGCCTGATTCGGGAAAGCGTAATGCGTTGTATACGCGGCTGAACGCAAAAACGCCCGCCAACTATCGGCATTGTCTGCCACATCGCCAATCGCCTGATGTGCCTGCCGTAAAATATTTTGGTAATTCGCCAATCGGTTTCATCTCCTTTGCGGTAATAAAAAAGCCCTGCACATTGCTGTGCAGAGCTTTCCATTCGCGTGATTAAATTTTATGCGGGGCGGTTGTTACTGCGTTCGCTGCGTTTGATGCCCATAAACGGGGGAACCGAGGAACGGTTCAGCCCTTTTTCGTGCGCTTGTTTCATGGAAAATTCGTGTGCTGCAACCGCATCGATGAACGCACGCTGTTTTTCAGTGGCGTGGTAGTAATCAACCTTATACCGTTTGCATACGGCAAAAAAGACATCCAGATACTGAATGTTTTCCTTAGTCATTCGCGTGACCTCAAGCTCGGTTTTATCCTTTTGCATAAGCGTTCCTCCTTTATGAAAGATAGGTGCTGAAAATCTCCTGTGCGCTTTCGTCAGTAATCATTTACAACTTAGGTATTATATCGAATTACCATAAAAAAATCAACAAACGAAATGTGAATGATTTCATGATAGAAAAACCAATAAAGAAAATCCAATTCATTTATGGGTGTATTTTCCTTTGCCGAGCTGATTTTGTTATCGTTCTTCGCGTGCAACGCTGCGTTTCTTGGTTTGTTCCAGCCCCGGCAGCAAGTCATCAACCTGTTTGTAACCAATCGGTTCCACATAGTAGGCGTGTGCCTCACCGCCCTCATGCGTTACAATAATATCACTGACCGACAAAGAGCGCATCTTCCTGCCGTTGGGACGGTTTTCCTGATTGTGCAGGCAGTAAAGGCTGTCCAGCGTCTGCCAGCATTCCATCTGCCCGCGGTACACCAGCTTATAGGATGCAGCATTTATATGGCCTTTGGTGTAGTCATACCGTAAAAACGCAATCTCACGGTTGTTGGTCTGGTAGATTTCATACGGCAGCAGCTCGTACTTCTTTCTTCGCAATCCCCACGGAAAAATGGTGCCCTTTTCAAAGAGAAGAGGCTGGCTCAGATTCTCCGGAAACAAAACCGGAATGATGGGTTCGCCACAATACAAAGAAGCGTAAATTCTGGTTTTGAATTTCTCTGCATCGACATACGGAATGCGTTCCCGAACGCATCCGTTGCAGTCAAGATATTCGATATAGCCAATGACCGTATCGTGTTTGTTCATCTCGGTGATTCCCCTTTATAATTAACGGCTCAACCTTTCCCAAAAAGAGATTTTACTTCCAAAGCGCTCATCCGGCGGGCGAACCTTGGCAACCGGCAAATCACCGGACAGCATATCCTCTACCTGCGGAAAGAACAGCAGCCGATTGTAGCGCTCCGCCTGTTCTTTTGAAAGCCCCAACATTTTGGACTCACTGAGTCCACAAACCAGAAACCGCCCGCGTATGGTGCAGCCATCCTCCAGTTGTCTGTTGTATTTCAGCCGGCTTTGGTTTTTACTGCACACAACGCCGATTTTCGATGTGCCGAACGGTTTCAGCAGCAAACTGTCGCCCTCAATCACCTCGGAAATTGCCGCCTGCGGGCTGTCAAAGGCAGCCTGGTAGGGGCAGTAGCCCGGTTCTATAATCAAAACTCTTGTCATACCGCCACCTCATCGTTCGTAATCCTGCCGCTTGCGGTAGTAGTTTTCCAGAAGTTTCAGGATGGTACTTTCCATCTGTTCGGAGGTACAGCCCTTCGGGAAATAGCGTTCGACCTTGGAAACGGCAATCGTGAGCTGCGGTTCGCGCGGCTTTACGCTGGGGGAACGGGCAGACATGATCCCGTGAATCTTGTCTTTCGTCAGAACACTTTCCTTGCTGGCAGCTTTCAGCTTTTGCGCTTGGGATAAGGATGGCGTGCATCCTTCTTCCTCCATATAAGAGAGAAATTCTTCCTGTTCCTCCGGCGTCAGGTAGCTTAGCTCCACAGCAGGGGTGGTTTTGAGTCTGCCGTTGTCCACAAGCTGCATCAGGTCGGGAGTAAGATTGTTAAGTGCGATATATCGTTTCACTTGTGACTTACTTTCGCCCGCATCCAAAGCTACTCTTTCAGAGGCCCATAAATTCGGTCCAACTTGGGCCGAATTATTTTTTGACGGTCTACCGGCTTTTCTTTTCACCGCCTCCAACTTCATCTGGTATGCTTTTGCCTTTTCGCTCGGCAGAATATGCTCGCGCTGGCAGTTGGAATCCACCATCAAAATAATGGCGGTATCATCGTCCATGTCCCGCACAATACAGGGCATGGTGTCCACTCCGGCGCGCTGGCTGGCGTGGCAGCGGCGGTGCCCGGCTACAATTTCATATCCGCCGTCCCGTCGCGGGCGAACGATGGCAGGTGTCATCACACCATATTCTTTGACGCTGTCCACCATCTTGTCCATTTCTTCATCGTCGCGCACCTGAAACGGATGCCCCTCAAAGGGGTGCAGCTCCGACAGCGGCAGGATCTGGATTTTCTCCAACTTGGCATCCTGCCGTTCTTCCTCAGTGGAAAACAAGTCATCTATCGAGGGCAGTCGGATGTTTTTCGCGAGATCTCTCACCCTTTTCCACCTCCTTTGCCAATGCTCTGTAAGCAGTGCTCGCCGGGCATTGCTTACTATAACGAAGTACGCTCTCCGATTTAGTAAGGCTTTCACCGACTCTGGTGCAGCGCGGAACGATTGCCTGATAAATGCGCGTGTGCGGACCATAGCTTGTGTGAATGGCTTTGATCATATCCCGTGTCATATTGGTACGATGGTCTGCCATGGTAATCAGGACACCGTCAATCTCCAGTTTAGGATTGATTTTCCTGCGAATTTTACGGATGGTACCAATGATACTGGCAAGACCTTCGACATCAAGAATCAGCGGCTGTACGGGAATCAAAACTCTGTCTGCGGCTGCAAGAGAGGCGGTGACAAGGTTGCCGAGTTCCGGCATACAGTCAATCAGACAATAGTCGTATTGCCCTTGAAATGGTTCCAGCGCCCATTGCATTACGCATTCACGCATAAAGGTATTTGTCAAACTTCGCTGCAAATCAGAAAGTTGAATGTTTGCGGGAATGACATCTACTTTTTCATCGGTATGGATAACAACATCGGGCGGGTCTACCTCATTGCAGGCAGCCTCAATCAGCTCTTTCAGGGACGCACCTTCGTTCACCTGCGAACAGCCAAGGTATCGGCTCAGGCTGGCCTGCGGGTCGGCGTCCACCAGCAGTACTTTATAACCCATATCTGCCAATGCTACGCCCAAGTTTACAGCGGTCGTCGTTTTGCCCACACCGCCTTTTTGGTTGGCAATCGCTATTGTTTTCATACGCGCTCTCCTCGCTGTTTTTCAATCTTTGACTTGTACCAGATAAGGCTTTCGTTGTAGTCCTTACCTACGGCAGGCAGCCGTTTTTCCACATTGAATCCGCGCTCGGCAAGGCGCCGGACAACCGTATCGGCAAAGCGCAGCCCCGGCTCATCACGGTCAAAGCAGAGCACCACATTTTTCACCTGCGGATGCTGCTGCAAAAAGTAGTCGATGGGCAGATAGTTCAGCCCGCCCAGCGCCAGATAATGCACACTGCGCCACTTTCCAATGTCCGTATACTGACGCAATGTCGCGCCGGACATAGCATCTATTGGGGCTTCGTACAGTTCCACGGTATCGCAATCCGGGTTTTCCGCTTGCATCAGAAATCCGTACTTCTTTTGGCTGCCGGTGACATCACCGCGGTAGGTGCCTTGGCAGCCACGCTGAAAAGCAGAACGCGGAACGCCGCCTTCATCCTTGCCCACAAAAACGCAGTTGCGGTAGTTGCCGCGCGTGGTCTGATACAGAATCCCTTCGTTCAGGCAATATCGCAGCACCTTAGGGCTGATACCGCGGTGCATCAGGTAGGCGGTCGCTGCCTGTGCATTTTTGTCGGGACGCGGCAGTGTAAAGTCGTGCGTTCGGCTGCTTTCCACGGTGGCAGCTCTGACCTGCTGAAAAGGAACAAGCTCCATCTCGTTCAAAAGCATTACTGCCGAGCGAAAGCTCATTCCCTCGACCGTCAGCAGATAATCCAGCGCGCCTCTGCCGCCCTTGCTCTGGGAGCACCAGTGGAACAGATTCTTGCTCGGCGTGATCCGCAAGCTGCTGTGCGATTTTGTGCAGTACTCATCTCTGGATTTTCGCACAAGCTCTCCGGGACGGTAGGTGTTTAAGAAATCCACGAGCTGGACCTCGCGGGCGGTCTTGATGTTCTCTGCGGGCAATCTCATTGTTGACTTCCTCCGTTGGTGTAAATAAAAAGCGCCCTTACTGATGGTAAAGGCGTAGAGTAACGATATTCTTGTTTCAGCAGGCTATTTGTCACTTCAGCTGGCTGAAAGGGGGTGTGGGGGAAAACACAGACGGCACCCCATTTCCCGAAAAAAGATATACTTCCCCCTTGGTGTATAGAAAAGAATTGACGCTGCGACAAAAACGCAGATTGCAAAGCCCCGCCGAATAGAGTATAATCGTTCTATAAGGTAAGGCAGGTGAGCAGAATGCGATTTTTCCTGATGCAGCGCAATCATCAAGTGGCTGTTATTGAAATAGCGGAAAAGACCGGCGACATTATTGATGTGGCAGAGGTTCTTTCGGCGCAGAGGATTCCCCTTGGCGCAAAGCATAGCGATGGCAGCTTTGATGTTCTGTCCCTGCGCAAATGGTGGGCAGGGCGCGGTATCCCGGCAAGCCGTTCCGGGCTGGAGCGCGCCTTGGAAACGCTGCATATCCCTTACGCCGAACTTCTGCTTGTCAAATGCAGCGGGCTGAGCCTTTCAGACCAGTATTGGGTCACGCCCTGCGATGCCCCACAGAACTGGCGCGATGTAAATTTCTACGAGAACGACTTTTCTGACGATGTGGGACGCGCTTTGTTTGGCGAGGGGGTTCTCTCGGCACAGCCGGATTTGTGTTCCCCCTGCAATACCTCAGACGGCTTTTTACAAAAGCGCTGGCGCATTGCGGACGGAAAACGAATCCTCTTAAAAGCAGGATCGGGCATTTACAAGCAGGAGCCTTACAACGAAATCGTTGCCTCAGCTCTGTATGATGCGCTTGGTATGCCGCACGTTCCCTACTGGCTCATAGAGCAGGGCGGGCAGGTCATGTCCGCCTGCGCGTGCTTTACCAATGACCACACCGAGCTTGTCACTGCCGCCCAATTTATGCGGCTGCTGCCGCAAGCGCGGGGCGTTTCCAACTGGGAACACTTCGACACCTGCTGCCGGACCGTCGGAATCCCTGATGCAAGGAAAGCGGTCTGCAATATGCTGGCTGCCGATTTCATCTTAGCCAACACGGATCGCCATTTGGGAAACTTCGGTTTCCTGCGCGATTCCGAAACGCTGGAATGGAAAGGAACAGCGCCCATCTATGACAGCGGCACAAGCCTTTGGCAGATGACCCTCACCCGCGCGATCAATGCGGAAGCCATGGTTCCCGCAAAACCGTTTGAAACCTCGCAGCAATCCCAGCTAAAGCTGATTGCACCTTATGTGGATCTGCCGCTGGAGCGCCTTGATGGATTTTCCAATAAAGTAGAAGAAATCTTCCGAACAGCCGCCCAGTTTGATGATGGACGAGCCGCGAAAATTGCCGCCGCTGTTAGTGGCCGAATTCAAATGCTTCGATTTAATAGGGCATAATCTGAAATAGCTCCAAAGCATACGGTTTGTGAAATGACTACAAATTGTAGGCAGTTAAAAATTACAGAAGCTATATGTCGCTGCCTAATGCCGATGACAGTCATGCGCCAACTGGTGACAAATTGTCAGCAGTTGAAATAGGGCTATAAAAACAGCGTCCTCCGTTTTACATTCGGGGGACGCTGCTTTTCTCTATGGCACTCATTTGGCGGTGGGCTTTTTTGTCGATTTGCCCTGTCGGCTGAATTCTTTCGCAAGGTCAACCATCTTTTTAGAAGGTCGATAGCTGTCCAGAATATGAGGACTAAGCAGAAAATTCAGCAGACAAGATTTGGGAATCATATACCCACCACTGATTTCAAAGTATCGGATGTAACCGTTATGGCACCAATTCGTCAGGGTGTTGTGGTGATAGCCGGTAAGCCGGCTTGCTTCGGCAACACTCAGCACATCGCTGTAGGGCTGCGTTTTCAGGGTAAGAAAGTCCTGAAACTTCTTTCTGCTTTTGGCGGTATCCAGATTTGCCCATTCCCGTAAGGTCAGCATTTTGGGCTTGCCGCCTTTGTTCCAGCTCGCTGAGTAATACCCGGTCGGTGCCGAGAATTTTTCCGGTTGGGATTGACGCTTTTTAAGATACGTGATAACATCTTTTGTATTGATGATGTACTGGCGGGTTTTCTTGCCGGTATCTATGCAGGGAACAAGCCCGCTTGTCAGCAGGTAACGCGCCGTCTTTTTGCTGATATGGCAGATGACGCGCATCTGCTCCAGCCCGATTTTTTCAGGATAGTTTGCCTTGATTTTTGCAAAGTCGTAACTGTAATCCACTAGAATCACCGTCCATTATTCGAACTCATCAACAGCAGGCAGGGACGGTTTGATTTTTGAGGCAAAGGGGAATTTGCATAAAATTTAGTCAACGCACTTCTGTAAATGCCCATAACAATAAGGAAAATTGAGCTTTTTTGTTCTCTCCTGTTTTTCTCTCCAACATCTCTCCAACGTGCCAAAAATGCCTGTTTTTCTCTCTTTTTTCCCGAAAATTCGGCATTTCGAAACGGGTTCGAATTGCGACGTTCTGACGTTAAAAAGGACTTCTTTTTCAACATTTTTCGTCGTAGGTCGGTCGAATCATCTTCCGACAACTTCCGCTTTTTTCCGACAAATACCGTCAGTTGCGATATATACCAAAAAACTCGAAATCAATTTGACAGCAATGTCACGTGGGTTCGAATCCCACCGTCTGCGCCAAAAGCAGTACCTTGCGGGGTGCTGCTTATTATTTTTGCGGCAAACTATGCAAGGGTTGCAAGGTGGGATTCGAACAGCCCGTGCCCGGCGCTCTGCGTCCCGCCGGGCTGCAACAGTCCTGCGGACTGTTGCAAGGGCGCGGGAGAATCCCACCGCCTGCGCCAAGTATCACTACTCAATTTCACATTGGGTAGTGCTTTTTTATCGCCGCTTTGCAAAATCCCCGTACTTTTCTTATAAACATCTCCCCTTTATTTTCAAGTAGTGATTTTCGGGTTCGGTACAAATCATACCAGCAATCGCGGCAAATAGCTATTCACAGAACTACACAAGATTCTTCCCGCAGCTTGGGTACAAATTGACAGCAAAAAGACGGCACCTGATTTCTCAGGTGCCGCCGCTGTTCAAGTTACCACTTCTTTATGGGCTGCGCTTTCGGCAGTGTCAGCGTGTTTGCCATCGTTCGGGCACTTAAGTTTTTGGACTGCGAATCCAGATGCGCGTAAATGTTGGCTGTGGTAGAAATATCGCTGTGACCCAGCCACTCTTGAATCTGCTTCATCGGTACACCCTCTTTCAGCAATAGGCTGGCACAGGAGTGGCGCAAGTCGTGGAATCGGATTCTGCGCAGACCATTCTCTTTCAACAACTGTGGAAAGCCTGTCGTCACGGAATCCGGTTGGATCAGATTTCCCATTGCATCCACAAATACATAGCCAAGGTATTCTTGGTTATAGCAGTTGCCGCAAATTTTCTGGTTGTATTCCTGCTGCTCTTTGACGGCTTTTAAGCGTTCGGCAATCGGGTCTACCAGCGGCAAGGTGCGCAGACTGGATTTTGTTTTGGCACGGTCAGCTTCTACCAAAATCTTCTTGCCATCAATGCGGGTGCTGGTCACGATGTGGCGAATGGTCAGCGTCTTGGCTTCAAAGTCGATGGCCTCCCATCGCAAGCCCATCACCTCGGCGCGGCGCAGTCCGTAAAAGGCTGCAAGCTGGATGATAAGTTCCAGCTTATGGCCTTGGGCGGCTTCAAAGAGCTTTTCCATTTCCTCGGCGCTGTAATAGCTTGCCATGAACGCCTGCGGCTTGGGGCGGTCCACCTTGTCCACCGGATTGCTGGCAATCAGGTCAATCCGCACGGCGTATTTCAGCGCCTTGTGCAGATTGGCATGGAATCGCAGGATAGAGGTGTTTTTCAGCGTTTCCGCTTCGTGCAGATAAAAGCTCTGAATCTGGCGCGGCTGTAACCCTGCCAACGTTACGCCCAGCGGTTCAAAGTAGGGAATAATGTGTTTCTCTACATTGAAGCAATAGGACGAGTAAGTAGTTTCCGTTACGGCTGTGCGCATCATTTTCAGCCAGTACCGCATATAGTCGCTGAATGCCATATCCGGGCTGAGTTCGGACACCTGCCCCTTGGGAATCGTGAAGTCCTTTCGCGTTTCTGCCAGCATTTTTTCGGCGCGTTTTTTGTTACCCTTGACGGGCAGCCCTGTGCCGATCCAAGGCTGGCGGCGTTTCCCCGCCGAGTCTGTGTAACTCAGCACGATGTAATAAAATCCGTTTTTCTCCTGTAGGCGTCCTGCTACCATAGGCATCTCTCCTTTTTTCAAGTTGCTGCATTTTGGGTTCGGTACAACGATACCAGCAATCCCGCCGGAAAGCTATTCACAGAATTGCACAAGAACTGTCCTGCACATTGGGTGCAAACTGACATCATTCTCGCTCCTGTTCCCGTCTGCGTCGGCGCGATCTGGGATGTTGCGGCATTCTGTTTTCCCGGTCAATACGGTTGGATTCTCTCGTTCGCTGGATGCGTTTGATGGCACCCTCCGCAATCTTGTCCTCTTTGCGGAGTTTGGCAATCTTGCAGGTCAATGCCATGCGTTGGTCAGCCAACTCCGGCGGAGCATCCTTACGGCGCATCTGCTTAACGACTTCCGCCCGCTGCGCGGCAAGGGTTTCCATCCGCTGGGACAAGCCCTTGCGGTAGTCCACGATTGCTTGCAAAGAGGGAAACTTGCGGTCGTGGACAAAGGCGTGTTCTGCAAGGATTTTCTCGGTATCTTTCCAGATGCGCTCCAACTCCGGACGGTTGATGCGGGGCTGTTGCTTCTTGGGCAGGATGCCCAGCTGATAGCAGTAGTACAGATACAAGCGGTGCATCTGGGATTCCCCGAAGAATACCTCAAAGAAAATTTGGAGGATGCCTTTTCCTGCATAGGTATCCTTGGGGCGATACCGTTTCGGCGTATACTGCCGGGGCGGGTGTTTCAACTCATACAACCTTGGTCCATACAACAGGTAATTTCCGCGCAGTCGGTCATCTATGGCAGATAAATCGTATTCTTCTCCCAGCCTATAAAGCCGCACGGCTCGACCACCATCCCGTGCCCGGATGGTTGCGTACCTACGGTTAGGGTCACTGCCGAAAATATACCCTTGCCGATACAGCGCTCTGTGGAAGTCCTCGGCGGTGCTGGCGTCCTCACAGGCTTGGTCGATGGCTTCGCGCATCCGGGCGTACCGCGCCGGTTCCTTGGTCTTGGGCTGCTCCACCACCGACAAGCCGTACTCCCGGCACAGCTTGTCGGATGCTGCCCGGAACTCGGCATACTGGCTGCGGCGTTGCTCATATTTCTTGCCGTCCACATACGATACGGAATTGATAACGAAGTGGTTGTGCAGGTTATCCGTATTCATGTGGGTAGCGACCAGCACTTGGAAACGCTTGCCCCAGACCTTGCGGGCCAGTGCCACGCCGATCTTATGGCATTGCTCCGGGGTGACCTCCCCTTCGCGGAAACTCTGGTAGGCATGGAGCGCCACCACGCCGTCTGTTTTACCAAAGCGTTCCTGTACAGCCCGCATATCTTTCCACGCATGGTCTGCCCTGCAATGGATGCCGGTGACGAGCTGGGCGCTCTCGTTCAGCTTGGTCTTGGCATCATTTTCTGCATAGTGCAGTGTCTGGGCAAGGGCATCGTATTCGGTTTTGTCCGGGTTGGCCGCATAGTCAAGGACGCGCTGTAAACTGTCCTTGATGGTCCAAATCTTAGTTACCGCCAATGAGCAGGTCCCTCAAGCGGTCAGTCTGGGCGTTGATGGCCACGCCATCTCGCACAGAACAGCCTTCTGCGATTTCATCCAATTTATCCAACACATCAAATACCTCCTTGGGCGGGTGTCCACCCGGTTCGTATCCCAGCGCCCGCTGGCGTAAGTATTCCGAGAGAGACAGCCCGCATCGTTTAGCCATCAGCGTCATTTTTCGTTTCTCTGTGACGCTGACGCGGACATTGATTTCGATACTGCGCTTTCTCATGCGCCAGCAGCCTCACAGGGGTTCGGGGCTGTCCCCGTAGGCTTTTCGGCGGGTTGCCCTGTGGCAACACTTCGCCCATGCTTGCTCTCCTTACACGACCTTTGTGACGCTAATGACGCTGATGACGCTGTTTGTGAGATATCCCATTTGAAAAGCTGGGTTATGTCAATTTCAGCGTCATTAGCGTCATCTGCGTCATTTCCGTCACGAGAGAACTTCATCTGCCGCGCCTGCGAGGTGCGGTGGGTTTCATAGCGGATACCTCTTGGGGTGAATACGGTATCGTAATGCTCCACGATTTTCCGGGTCAGCTGGTGGGGCAAAACGCCCTCAATATCGGCTGCAGAAAGCAATTCGGTAGCCGTGCCTTGCCATGTTCCGACACTATCGATGTAGTCAGCCACTTTCCAAAGGTAACTCGGCACAGCCTTAGCGATAATTTGTTCGGTGCTTTCTTCCTCATCCAGTATCCAAACGCAGTTTTCTTCGTGCAGACGCAGCGTTTTGTTATCCATATCGCGCCCGGTCACCAAGATGCTGGCGGTCTGGCTCATACGCTTGCGCTGCATGACCCAACTGGTATCGGACGCGCCCATCAAACCGTTGGAGCCTGCAATCTGCTGGAACGGATCATCTGCGGCTTGTTTACGCAGATGGTGGATCAGCAAAATGCAGACATTGTACTTGTCTGCCAGTGCTTTCAAGGCGCTGATTTCCTTGTAATCGCTGGCATACATACTGTTGTTCTGGTCGCTGGAACGCACCTTTTGCAAGGTGTCGATGACGATCAGCCCGGTATCTGGGTGCTGGTAGATAAAGCTGACAAGCTGTTCCTCCAGCCCCTGCCCGATGCTGCTGCATTCCGTCTGCATGACCAGCCGTTCGGGGGCTTCTTCGCTGCCCACAAGCTGGAGAAGGCGCTTTTGCAGGCGGTTAAAGGTATCCTCCAGCGAGAGATAAAGCACGGTGTGCGGCTCAATTTCGCGTCCCCACATGGGCTTGCCCTGCGCGACCTGCAAACACAGCCACAAAGTCAGCCAACTTTTGCCCGCTTTGCTGGGGCCGGCAAACAGCGCCAGACCTGCCGGGAGCAGATCGGGGATGATCCATTTGACCGGCGGCAGCGGCGTGGAGAGGAGTTCTTCGGCGGAGATTGTTTTCGGAAGTTTTTCATAATTCATTCGCATCGTCCTTTCTGTTTTGGTATATATCTATTATCTCATACTATCGTCTTTTTGTGTGTAGTAAGTTTTACTCTCCAGTGTTAAGTTGTACGGCTTACGCCGCCCCGCAGCCCCACAAGCGCGCCAAACGGCGGGTGTTCTGGCTGTTTCGTATCCGTGTGCTGCGTGTGGCATCTGCCCCACACCGGGCGGATTTGGGCGGTTACTGCGAGTGAATCAGAACTGATTCACTTTTATGTCTTACGCTCTGGAAAGTGAATCAAATCTGATTCACTCCCAATAAATTTCCCGAAAGTATACGGTTCTGATTCCCTACTTTTATTAGACTGGAAAACGTGAATCGGTTCCGCATACTTTCGGGATAACTTTTCGATTTACAGCTGCATTTGTCCACTTTGCCCCAGCTGTGGGGACGATTCGCAAGGCTGCCGTTCGGCTGCAACGGCAGCATGGGTATTTTTACCCCAGCCAGGTTCTCTGCCTGCCGCCCTCATTGTGTGAACTGTGACTGGACGGAAGTATCTTTACGACCACATCTGTCATTGCGCTCCACTCCGCCACGGGGTGTTTATCAGAGATTGAATCGCTCGTGCCCGGTGGCAGTCATGGCGCGTACTCTGTCTGCGCTGCCGTACTCGTAAGTTGACGGCAATGTGGTGAATGTACCTTGCTTGTCGGATATGCAGTTTTCAAGGTGCCGAATCTATTTAAGACGGGGAGGTGCTCTTACCAGAATCAAGGCAGCTCCTACGCGCTCACGCGCTTCTGACCGCACGGACTTTTCAGAACATAATTGATCACATTGATTTTGGGGATTTTGTAGGCGTTTCCCAGCCGGATGCAGCTGATTTCGCCATCCCCCAGCAGGTCATACGCCGCGTGGCGGCTGATGCTCAGCATGGCTTGCAGATCCTTGACCGTTACAATGTCCGGATACTCCGCAAACATGAGCTTGTACATTTCTCTGATTTCTTTGCAATCCATTCGATCACCATCCTTATATCAGTATTTCTCATTCGCCTGCAAGCGAAGTATACATATAAGATACTTCGCCCACGAGCGAATGTCAATAGAAGTCACAAAAAATTCATTTTTCGATTTTTTACTTGCGCTTTCATGTTATAGTGTGTTACAATAGAGAAAATTTATGGGAGGACTTTTTTATGGAAGTAGGTCAAAAAATCAAACTAGTACGACTTCATAGAGGTCTGACGCAAAAACAACTGGGTGACCTTCTCAATCTTGGGGACGGCGGCGCAAATCGAATCGCACAATATGAAATAGGATACCGTGTTCCCAAGCCATCTCTACTAAAAGAAATCGCAAAAGTTTTGGATGTCAAAGAAGAAACATTTTTCGTGAGCGACAAGTTTCTTCCGGATATTCTGCGGACAATTATGTGGTATGATTTTGAACATAGAAGATCTTTCAAACTGGCTGAAACCACGCTTGATGCTTCGATTGCGCCGATAGAAAGTAAAACAATCGAACTGCGCGGCAACGCCTGCACCACATGGGGCGACTCAATCGCACCCGCAACCGTACTGTGGGTGAATGTACCACTCTTTAATGACCTCATGAAGGAGTGGCTTACCCGAAAGCAGGAACTTGCCTCCGGCACTATCACAAAATCCGAGTATCTCGAATGGTTGCTCCAATGGCCCGCTTCCTCCGATATGGCCGGGAAGCGCGAACCGAAAAGAAAATGGAGAAAAGCCAAATAAAAGGTATCACCGCGTTCCATAACCATCCATAAAATCATATACCAAGAAAAGCACACACGACCAAATCCGCTGAAAAAATCAGATGGATTAGTATCGCGTGTGCTTTCCTTAGTTTTAGATGATTTTGTGTGAGGATCCTATTTGCGGCTGTTATTCATTTTCCGTTTTATAATATGTCTGCTGTTCCAACAGAACATCCAACATTTTATTTACGCTTACCAGAGGATATTCTTAAGTGAAATCCTCAAATTGCCAGACGGTGTCTGGCAATTTGAGATGTCGCACCACGGTGGAATGCTGTTAACTTTTGATAAGAATTATGGAATTGAATTATCTTATTAGAAAAGCGGTATAATTATTGCAGAACGATAGCGTTCGGATTACACGCCGTGAAAAGACTTTGTCGCAATCATATCTTAACTATTAGATTTTCCAGTCAGTGTCTGGAAAATTGAGTTTGATGCCACATTCTATTTTGTGAGGGCATGCATTCAACATTACCGATTGTGGAAATTCTACATTGCTGATACAGTGACCTGTAAATTCTAGGCGGCGCTAATTATCAATTAAGTCTTAATCTTGTCGTTTCTTGCCTAATGGCTCGCTCTGCCCCGCAATCAATCCATCTAACAAGATATCCGTAATGCAGCATCTGGCGGCGTATAAGAGCTTCGCAGCGGTCACATATCTCTTGGCTGTATGCGATTCGATAGCTGTCGATGAGCACCTTTACATCGTTTGTGTTAAAGTTGAAGTGAAGCTGTATACCGTATAATTCCTCTGCCGCATCAAGCTGATCATCAAAATATCTCGATAAAGACTTGACTTCAACGGCCTTTAGACAATCCTCTAAGCTGCGTTCAAGGGGAAAATCCATATTGGTATTCAACGGTACGATCACCGGCACCCCCGCGCCTGCCACCGGCAGCGGCACGGAGAACGACCCCTATCAGATTTCCACCGCCGAGGGGCTGAAATGGTTCCGGGATAAGGTGAATAATGCCAAAACCCCAGATGAAACCAAAATCTGCGCTGTGCTGACTGCGGACATTGATTTGAATAATGAGGAATGGACGCCCATCGGCCCGAGTGAATCCAGTGCCTATACCGGTACCTTTGACGGGCAGGGACACACCGTCAGGAATCTGAGCATAACCGGCGATGTCAAGCGCGCCGGTCTGTTCGGCTGCGTAATAGGCGGTGCCATCCGGAAACTGACGGTGGCAGGCTCGGTGTCATGTACTGTTGACCAGGGGTGGTGCGGCGGCATTGCGGGCTACGCTGAGAGAGAAACCATTGAAAACTGCGCCAGCCTCTGCACGGTCTCCTACACAGGCAAAGATGCCAGAGTCGGCGGAATTGTCGGATATGTCCCCAGTTCAAGTTCTATGACAATAATCTGCGATTGCTATAACATCGGCAACATCACCGGCAGTAGCGACACCGGCGGTATCTGCGGTTATAATCTTTCCGGACGAATTTTCAACTGCTATAATGTCGGCGAAATCACTGGTGGCAATTATGTTAGTAAAATCGTAGGCTACGGCCAAGCTAATAACAACCCCACCAACTGCTACTATCTGAGCGACACAGATACAGATCCCGCAGCCAAAACCGCCGCGGAATTTGCTGACAGGACAGTAGTGCTGAAGCTGCTCAAGGCTGGCCGCAACGATTCTCCATGGGACAGCTGCCAGTATGTGGCTACGGCAGGAATAACCCTGCCCGTGTTCAATGGACAGGGCGATGCCCATAATGCCAATGGGGGTCGGCAAGAACAGCTCCGGGTCACGAAACAGCTTTTCGTAGTGTCGGAGCTGCTTGTCGGTCAGGCTGCAAAATTTCTCCCCGGAAAAACCGCAAATAAAGAAATTGCCCGCGATAATATCATAATCCTCAAGGGAACGGTTCAGCGGCAGACCATCCACTTTGCCCGAATCGTTGCAGATAAGCGCCACATCGTCCTTTGACCATGGGTATACGGCTTGCATATCCCCACCGACAAGCTGCTGAAGAGTGCGCAGCTTATTCATAGCGAACCGTTTTTCCGGATGCTTGCCCGGCTGAACATGATGGAACAGAAGATGATGCCGCCTTCGACGCTCTGCGGTTGTTGCGCTGCTCCTCCAATAAATCCTGTTGCCGCCAACATATATCCAGGGATTGCCCCCGCAACGCCTTGGGCGGCTTTGGAGACAAAAGAGGACAGGGATGCGACGGCGGCTTCGGCTCGTTTGCCGGTTTTATATTGCACATACATCGTGTTGTCGGCCTGAATGCCGTAGGCAAGGGGTCCGATAAAACCCCCACCGATCCCGGCGAAAACAGCGCCCAAATAGATCAGCAGCAGAGACCGGACATCTATAAACCGGATCAGTGACCCACCTACGGCAACGATGATCCCCGCGAGAAAAACGTTTTTCTTTCCGACTTTGTTTGCCAAAACAGGTGCCACAGCCATGCCGAGCAGAGTAATCACAAGGGAAACAACCGAAACACCTGACATCAGTTTGAGATCCTTCATAATATAAGTGTAGAAAAAGGTGCCGGTGCCACTGCTAAGGGAGGTGCCGACCGTGGATAGCAGAATCGTGAGGAAGTGCGTCCAGACTGGCTTGAAGCGAAGGAACTGAAACAATTCCCGCAGGCTATACCGTTCGTCGTCGGTGCCTTTGGGCGTTATCCATTCATGTGTTGCAGCTTGCCTCCAAAGTTTAGCAAAACAAATGATTTTATGCTGTTCTCCCGTACAAACGAGAAACAGCCGATCAGATCGTCCAACGGGATCATGCGGCAAAATCCCCCCCCAAAAAATCCGGGATTCTGATACCGATTGGATTTTTGGGAGGGATGCAGGAAAAAGTGCTTCTCAGCCGCAAGTGATTGACGTAGAGATGACTTAGTACCGATTGATCATCTGTGCTTCCGCTTCCTCGCGGGTGATCTCACCATTGTTGCACTTGGACATGAGCTGAACATCATGGTCGTTGAGTTTGTACAGGTGCAGGATGAGCAGCGTGCAGATTCCCCCAATGATGCTGCCAAGGCAGCTGAAGGTCCACAATTTATCGGCAAATCCTGCCGCCTGAATGACGCCCTCACCTTCTTTGAAACCGATCAGAGTCAGGGCAAAAACGCTGGCGGCGGTTGCGATCGCACCGTTCAGTTTGGTAAAGAACGTCTGCGCCGCAAAAGTAACGCCACGCATTTTCAGTCCGGTTTTGTACTGCCCGTACTCATAACAATCGGGGGTGAATTGGTATTGCAGGATCGCGGCGATGCCCAGCGGAAATCCACCCAGTGCGTTTAGGATCACATAGACCATCATGTTCTCATATCCGGCTATGTAGCGAACGATGCCCAAAATCAAAGCAAACATATAGGAGAAATAGAAAATTTTGAATTTGTCATATTTCTTGCATAGTTGTACAGCAATCGCCGCACCGATCAGTGTCGGAACGATCACCGCCATCGAGACAAAGGAAGCAATTTCTTCGCCGCCGAGGCAATACCGGGCAATGTATAACCCCCAGGTGGCACCAACATTGAGCAGACTGCTGATAAGAGGAGCAGCAAAGAAAATCAACAGGTATTTATTGGAACGCAGGCATTCGACCATATCGCGCAGCGTATAGTTTTCCTCGGCTCCTCCATCCCGTGCTTTTTCTCTTTCGATCACGCGCTCTTTTGCAAACAGACACATCGGGATCATCATGGCAGCGGACAAAATGGACAACACGATCACAGTCGTAGCCCAGCCGCCCAAACTCTGCCGGACCAGTGGCAAAAGGATGCCGGTCACAATGCCGGCAAAAATTGCAAAAATTCTTCCGATGCTGTTCAGGGACACGCGCTCTTTCTGGTCAAGCGTCATTGTAGTGACAATGCCAAAAATCGGCACATCGCAAAGCGTATAGGCCGTATCCCACAGCATATAGGCAAGGGTCGCCCAGATGAGCTTGGCCACCAACGGGATGCCCGTAGGGATCACGAAAAGAAGAATGGTAGAGACCGGGATCGCGATGACAGAAATTCGGAGCCAGGGGAGAAATTTTCCTTTCTTAAAATGCACCTTATCCATGATCATGCCGAAGATGGGATCGTTGATGGCATCCCATACTTTTGTGATCAGTGCCACGACCGCAACCAAAGCCGCCGTGATGCCGACATCCGTGAAATAAGTGGTCATGTATCCAATCAGGCCGTAGAATACGTTCTGGCCCATAAAATACATACCGTAGCTGAATTTTTCCTTTTTGGTAACAGCGTTTTCCATTATGTTATCCTTCCTTTCCGTGTGTTGGAAAATGGGGCGTTCCATCGCGGTGCCGCCCGCTGATCTGACGTTTTTGCCCGGAATTACTGCTTTACATCGCAATCAAACGTATAGGGACCACTTCCGATCTTGTACGAACTTCCGTCTGGCAGGTTTACCACTGCCGTAGTGTTGCAGGGGATATCCACTTCTATATCTTCATGGTCTGTATTGACTGTTTGCTTTAAGTCTTGTAAGCTCCATAATGGTCTCCTGCGCTTGTAGAAATTAGCGTTCCTTCGTCGGGAACGTGTTCCTGAAACGTTCAAAATTCTTCCAGCAATACGTTGAGACGTTGTGCTTGCTCCGCGCTCACCCCGCCCGCGAAAGCTTCTGCGGCCTGCCGCAGCGTAAGCCCATACGCAAGATCCGGGATCATATCCACCTCCATCATATTGGAAAGGAACGCCCTGATCGCCGGCTCACCCAACAAGTCTTCCAGCGTGGAGTCTACGCTGTAGCTTTTTTTCAAGGGGCTTGCGGCCTTGTAGGTGACCGTATATTGCCCGGCCTTTACGCAGCAGATTCCGTTTTCCACCGTTTCAAACAAAGGGTTATCCGTATCGTGGTATACGGAGTCTGGCGCATACGGAAGGATTACCTGCGCCTTTGCACCGAACGGAACGGTGACGGTGACTGTGATTTGGTCGCCGTTTTCGATCTGCCACCCACAGCGATAGCACCCGCTGGCCGAATCGTAAACCGCGCTTGCCGAGCCCAACTTGTGATCCACCTTGGGGCTGATGCGCATCATCTTGCCGCCCGGGCCTTGCTCCGTCACATCGATCCCGGCTACATGGCGGAAGATCCACTCCAATACAGCGCCATAGGAATAATGATTCAGGCTGTTCATCCCGGTGCTGGAAATGTGACCGTTTTCATCCAGCGAGTTCCAGCGCTCCCACACCGTTGTGGCCCCCAACTTTACTTCGTGGAGCCAGCCCGGGTACTCCTCGTTCAGGAGCAGCCGATAAGCCAAATCCGTCATGCCATGCTCGGTCAGGACGTTACACAGCAGCGGGGTCCCCACAAAGCCGGTGTTCAGCTTATTTTTGTTGTCCCGAAGGAGTTTTCGGAGCATCTGCTCCGTCAGACGTTCATTGTCCGACAAATGGTATTTCAGTGCAAGGACGAGCCCTGTCTGCGTTTTCACGGCACATCTGCCGGTAGCGGTAAAATATTCTTCCTTCACCACCTGCCACTGGCGGTCGGCGATGGCCTGGTAGTTCTGTCTTGTTTCTTCCAGACCGAGAACTGCGGCCGCTTTGGCAACGATCTGGGCACTTGCCGCATAGTAGATGTCAGCGATGTAGGCTTCGTCCGTCGCCCCGTAAACGCTGTTTGCAACGGCCCCGGCACGGTCAAGCGCCAGCCAGTCTCCGTAATGAAAAACCTGTCTCCATCCATGGTGATCGCCGTCAATCTTGCGGATATAATCGACCCATGCTTTCATGCTCTCGATCTGGTTTTCAAGGATCGTTTTGTCACCGCTGAACAAATATACATTCCACGGAATGATACACGCAGCATCGCCCCATGCGCAGGAACACTTGCTCGGCCCGAATGTGGGGACGACCTCGGGGACCATACCGCCAGCCAAGAGCTGTTCCTGATACAGATCGTATAAATATTTCCGATAGAAGGCAAACGAATCGGCCAGATAGCTTGCCGTTGCGGAAAAGACCTGCGTATCGCCGGTCCAGCCCATTCGCTCATCGCGTTGCGGGCAATCGGTTGGCACATCGAGAAAGTTTCCCCTCATGCCCCATTCTACATTAGAGATCAGTTGATTTACCAGCGCATTGCCCGTTTTCACGTTGCCGATGCTCTCGTAATCGCTGTGCAGCACGATGGCTGTAAAATCCTCGCATGACAGGTTGGAAACACCGCTGACCTTTACATAACGGTAGCCGTAGTATGTAAAATGGGGAACAATGGTTTTTTCTTTTCCATCTGAGACATAGATATATTCCGAAAGTGCCGTTCTCAGGTTTTCGTTATAGAAACACCCATCTTGAAGCACCTCGCCGGTTTGAATGCGAATCGTTGTCCCCGCCGGTTCCCGCACACGCAGTTGGAAAATTCCTGTGATTTCCTGCCCCAAATCGAATACTTCTTCACCGCGCGGCGTATGGATCAACGCCACCGGCTTCCGCAGCATTTGTGCCTTGACCGGGATAGACAGCCGTTCCATAAGCCGCCCCTTCGGTGCCTGTGCGATCCGTGCGCAGCATTCCGGGGTAGGCGGCAAGGTATCATCCCGCCGTTCGCCGTCATAAATGTTGGAGAACCACAGGTTGCTTCGTTTTACCGACCAAGTCTCATCGGTGCCGACCACCTCGTTTGTGCCATCTTGGTACGCAATGTGAATCTCCGCGATCAGCTTCCATTCACTTCCATAGTATTCTTTCCGCTCAGGATCGCTGAATCCGAACCGACCTTTGTACCAGCCGTTTCCCAGCAGGATCGACAGCATACCACCTTCTGATACCTGCTCCGTAACATCATAAGTCTGGTACTGAATCCACTGTGCATAATTGTTACAGTACGGCGTTAAATACTCGTCGCCGATTTTGCTCGATACTTTGCTGGTTTCCCCCAGAAAATATGCTTCGTACAATCCCAGACCGCAAATATACAGCCTTGCGCGTGCAACTGCCCGGGTCGGGCTGATCCGCTTGGAAAAAATCGGATGACGTTGCTGGCTGCTGTCACAGGTGATCCATTGGGCTGTCCATGGCTCCTCCATTTTGGCGGTCTCAAAAAACTGCACGTCGGACTCGATCGTTTCTGCGGCATCCGTTGCCACAAGGACTTTCCAGTAATATCTTGTGCAGGGTTGTGGATCAAATTCTACCCTTGCGGCGCGGCTGTCAAGTGCGGCCTCTCCCGTATCGAAGCAAAGCGTGGTAAAGGTCGGCTCTTTGCTGATCATGATCCTTGCGTGGCGCTGTTCCTGCCCTTTGCACCCTTTTACCTTCCACGAAAACACCAGCGGCTTCAGAGCATAGCCTACAGGGTTTGTGATGTGATTGGTTTTTGCAGCATAAATCTCGCCCATACGGTTTTCCTCGCTTCTCTGTTATCTGTGCGCTTCCCAAAAGACAACTGCTTCCTGAAGCCAGTTTTTCACTTTGGTTTCTGACCCAATGCCAAAGCCATGCCCCAGACCGTCAATGATTTTGACGCTCACATTTTCTCTGCCCAGTGTTTTTTCCAACGCCGGAAGCTGTGCTTCTACGTTGGCAAAGCCGAACTCATCCTGACGCCCTGCGATGGAAAACACGGCCAAACCTTGATCCTCCGGGAGTGCTTTGATATTCCAATCCAGTCCGTACATAGGAAAAATCGCCTTCGGCCTTGGCAGGTGATGATTGTGGCAGCAATCGGCATAGCTTGCAAAAGAATAGGCTGTCGTCATAAGTCCCCCGGCCGAGAACCCGAAGATGGCATAATCATCCATACAGATTGCAAGTTCCTTTTGATGGTTCGTCAGATAACGGATCGCCTGTGTCAGTTCCTTAGCAGCTGCCTGCCCCTGCTTCAACGGCTCTGTTTCGCCCAGTTGCTTGCCGATCGGATAGCTGAGGACAAAGACGGAATATCCCATTTTATGCAGTTCCATCGCGATGGGGTATCCCTCGCAATCCGTCACATTAGAAATGAAACCGCCCCCGGGAACCACAATGGCAAATGGCTTGCCCGGCTGCCCGTAGTAAAACATTCCCGTCAGATGGCTTCGATCGGGATGGTCCTTCATGGCTTCCTGCGGGTACAGGCCGGACACCAATTTGGCTTGTCCCTTCTCCACAAGGCCCGTCAGATAATTGAACGCATCCAGCGCGGTGTCGGTCTGTTCCGCACGGCCCTGTGCCTGCATGAAATCCTTGTACTTTGCAGGGGCAATGGCTTTTAGCGCGTTATCCTCCAGATTGAAGAACATATGATAAAAGCCGCCAAAGATTGGATGCTGCATAAAAAAACCGACCTTGTCCTCCTTGGTTGCCGGTCGGAAGTGGCCGCTTCCATCATAATAACAGCTTTCCTTTATCTTGGGGAAGCCGCATAAGCCGAAAAGTGCCGGCAGAAACACCGCCTTTTTTTGATACACATACCAAATCGCGCCTGCCACACAGAACAAAAGAGCGGCCAATGCCCCACAAACGATTTTCATACCCGTTTCGTCCTCCCTTTTACGAATATCTTACGGGAAATCTGCTTTACCCCAACGGAAACCAAAGAGCGTGCCGTCCATGGTCAGTCATCGGTTTTGATGCCGACTTTTTTACGCTGTTGGGTTGGTTCTCGCCATTATTATAGCACGCTCCACGTGCTGCCACCACACGGAAACAACTAATCCTGTATGATTTCAACGGCTTTCTCCGCAGTTCCGGGAAAGCGGAGTACATCCCGCAAGGGAACACCAACGGCTTGTATCCGGGTAGGCGTGGAACTGCGCCGCACGATCGGGAGAGGAACGTCCATTTCATATAGATTTCGTCTATAACGTATAGAGCCTGCCTATCTCAAACTGTATAATAAAGTAAGGGAACGAAACGGAGACGACCATCATATAAAGTCGCTTCCCGCCCCAAACAGCAAGGACGTTTACAGGAGGTTGCTTATGAACAAACAATTCGAGCCCTTGTTTACTCCGTACGATGCGTGGCTCTGGGCGCACCCGCCGGTGTATGCCATAGCAAACGGTGGTCTTGGTGCGATCCGCGCCAAGACCACCGTTTTTATAGTTTCAAAATGCAACAGGAGGCACCCATTTCGGGTGCCTCCTGTTGTGTCAAGAAGGAAAACGCGGCCCTTTATTGGCCCAGATAATCGTACAGGTACGCCTCCATCTTGGGGGTCCACCAGTTCAGGTAGCCAGCCTGCGTGGGATGGATGCCGTCGAACATATAGAGCTTGTAATCTTCCTCAGAAACTTGATTCATCTCGGCATCATTCCACAGGTCGATGACCCCGATCTCATACTTTTCCTGCAACTTCAGCAGCTGCTCCACCATCTTGCCGTAGGCGGGGCTGTCGTACTGGGTGCCCGTATAGAACACCACCGGGCAATGCCATGTGGTGTCGGCATATACGATGATGTATTCGAGCGCGCCAAGGACGGTTTTGGTGTCAAAGTCCTCCAAATTGCGGGAACTGCTGATTTCCCCCAGCGGGATCGCGTTGCTTGCATCGTTGGTGGAAAGCTGGCAGATGAACGCATCAAACTGTGCGTTGGGGTCGATATTGTGCAGCATCCGCTGGATGTAGGAGGTCTTGTCGTTGTCGGCCAATGTGGTGCCGCCGACAGCCTCTTTGACATAGGTGCAGTTGTTGCGAACGGCAATGTACTCCGCAAAGGAGGTTTCCAGCGAGGCAGCCCCCTCGGTCACCGAGGACCCCAAAAAGCACAGGTTCATACCGCTCAACGGGCTGTTCTCCACCGGCGCCACGTTTTCGGGGCGGTAGATCTCGGCGTTGCCGGGCAAGCCTTTGAGGTACATCGTGTTCAGGAAGCGGAACGGCCCATGGCCCAAAAGACCTTGCAGAGCACCATAAGCCAGCGCTAATAGCAGAACCAGGATCAGAGCAATGATCAAAAGGACTTTTCCTACTTTTTTCATACAAACTATCTTCTTTCTTCACTTGAGTTTCCGGATGTCCCGCGCCGTGTAACAGGGGATCACGAGAGAACTTCAGATACAAAGCCCTTTACTGCGCCAGCAGCAGGTTCATCTGCTGGATCAGCAGCTCGACCTGATCACCGGGGATCACGCTGACCAGAGATTTCAGCGGCATTTCCATGATCATCTTTTTCATCATGTTCATCGACCCTTCATCCAACCCGTCGGTACCGGCGCTTTGCGCAAGCGGGGCCAACAACTGCATGATGGTCGGCGCGGTCTTGGGGCAGGTCAGCAACTCGCCTAGTGTGGTGGTCAGTGTTACGACAAAGGGGAGTTGTTTTTCGGTGGTAAAGGACAACTCGGCCGTCAGGCGGATGTCGTCGCTGGCGCGACCCACCATGACCTCATACACACCGCTGGGGGCAAACCAGTCGTGCAGGCGTTCCTCATAGTAGCTCAAGTCGCGTGCCGCCAGCGTCAGGGTCACCGTCTTGCACTCGCCCGGTTCCAGCAGTACCTTGGCAAAGCCGCGCAGCTCTTTGCTGGGACGCTCCGGTGTGCCGTTTTTGTCGCGGATGTAAAGCTGGACGACCTCGCGCCCGGCCACCTTGCCGGTGTTGGTCACATCCACACTGACGGTGACAGTCTGGCCATCCTGCAATGCGGGCGCGGAAAGCTGCAAATTGCTGTAAGCGAACTCGGTGTAGGACAAGCCGTGACCGAACGCAAAGCGGACAGGGACCTGCTTGGTATCGTAGTAGCGGTAGCCGACAAAGACATCCTCGCCATAGGCAACACGCTCGTCATTGCCCGGAAAGTGCAAATAGCTGGGGTTGTCCTGCAAACGGAGCGGGAAGGTCTCAGCCAGATGTCCGCCGGGGTTGGTCTCGCCGTACAGCAGTTGGTCGGCGGCCTCACCGACGCCCTCGCCGCCGAGATACAGTTCCAGAATGGCCGAGACGCGGTCGGCCCACGGCAGCTCGACCGCGCTGCCGTTGTGCAGGACCACGACCACATGGGGCTGGACCTTTGCGATCTCGTCGATCAGGCGATTCTGGCAGGCGGGCAGCTCCATCGAAGTGCGGTCATACCCTTCAGACTCAAACGATTCGGGCAAACCGGCAAAGACAACGGCGACATCGGCGTTTTGTGCCGCCTGAATGGCCTCGGCCAACTCTGCGTCGGTCATCTCGTCCCGCATCGCCGAGAAGCCCTTGGCGTAGCAGACGTTGCGGCCCTTTTGCTGCGCAACCTCCCACGCGGAGGTCACGCGGCTGGGATGGATGTGGCTGGAGCCGCCGCCCTGATAGCGCGGTGCCGCGGCAAACTCGCCGATGTAGGCGATCTTCTGATCCGTGCCCAGCGGCAAAACACCCTGATTGGTCAGCAGTACCGCGCACTGCGTCTCGACGGCAACGGCCTCGGCGTGGTCTTTGGCGCGGTCGAACACGGTGTCGGGGCGGCGGGCATCCACATAGGAGAACACGACCTTCAGGATGCGCTCCACCGCGCGGTCCAGTACCGCCTCGTCCAGCGAGCCGTTCTGTACGGCCGCGACGATCTTGGCATCGTTGTAACCGTTGGAGGAAGGCATCTCCAGGTCAAGACCCGCTTCCAAGCCTTTCACACGGTCATTGGCGGCACCCCAGTCACTGACGACGTACCCCTCAAAGCCCCATTGGTCCCGCAGGATGTCGGTGAGCAGCATCTTGTTTTCGGAAGCATACACGCCGTTGATCTTGTTGTAGCTGCACATCACCGTTTTGGGCTGGGCGGCCTTGACGGCTTCCTCAAAGGCGGGCAGGTAGATCTCATGCAGCGCACGCTCCGAGAGGTCCGAGGAGATGGTCAGGCGGCGGGTCTCCTGATTGTTGGCGGCAAAGTGCTTGATGGAGGTCCCCACGCCCCGGCTTTGTACGCCGCGAATGTACGCAGCGGACAGCTTACCGGCCAGATACGGGTCCTCAGAAATGTACTCGAAATTGCGGCCGCACAGCGGGCTGCGCTTGATGTTGACGGCGGGTCCCAACAGGATGCTGACATCCTCGGCCTGGCACTCGTCGCCCAAAACCTGACCCATGTGCTCCAAAAGGTCGGGGTCAAAGCTGGAACCGGTGGCGCACCCGGCCGGGAAGCAGACAGCCTCGACGCTGTCGTTCAGGCCGAGGTGGTCCGCTTCACCTGCCTGCTTGCGCAGACCGTGCGGGCCGTCGGTCACCATCACGGCCGGGATGCCCAGCCGCTCGATCCCCTGCGTGTGCCAGAAATCCGAGCCGGAGCAAAGGCTGGCTTTTTCTTCCAATGTCATTTGGCCGATCAATGCTTTCAAATCGCGCTTCATATTCTATTCTCCTTGTCTGTTATTTGGCAACGGCATTGTACCGCGCATTCCTTACTTGCTATTTTACACAGCAAGACGTATAATGACTATATGGTATAAACTATCTCAACACGATTTCAACGAAAAGGTGATTTTTTATGCGGCCCGGTATCTTTGAGGAAAAATCCAACAACCACTTGAAGGAAGTCACGGTCAAGATTCGTGAGCGTTATCGGGCGAGCACCTACGCACAGTTGGAGGAAACGGCAAGTGGAGACTCGAATCGCGTCAAGGAAAAACGCTTTCTGTCGTTCATCGCACTGGGCAACGCCGTGCTGGCCGATGAGTTTCTGGCTCGTGCTTACAACAAGCAGGAATCGTTTCGCTTTGGGGTGATGAGCACCTCGTCGATCCAGCAGGCGCGATACGCCACCGTGGCTTCGGTCACGCTGTTTTGCCGCACGGCCATCGACAACGGCTTGCCGGAGAATCTCGCCTACAGCATCAGCGATTCCTATTTGCTGCACTTAGACGAGACCGAAAGCATTGAGGAGATCCAGTTCTTATCCCTCAGCGCGTTCCGGGAATACTGCCAGGTCATGCAGGACTGGCGGCTGCAATCCTGCCGCAAGGAGATCAAGCAGTGCTGCGAGTATATCCTGATGCACATCCACGAGCCCATCAGCCTGACGGAACTGGCCGAGCTGGTCAATCTTTCTCCCAATCATCTGTCCGCACTGTTTCTTAAGGAAACCAGCTTTCGCCCCACCGAGTACATCCGCGCACAAAAACTGAACTACGCCCGCTATATTTTGGACAACTATTCTCCGACCATCGCCACGCTGGCCAATCTGTTGGCGTTCCCCAGCCCGAGCGCCTTCGCCCGGCAGTTCAAGCAGCAGTACGGCCTGACCCCTACGGAGTATCAGCGACGAAAAGAATGAACAACGTCCCGGCAGTTCAAAGGATGAACTGATATAGTTCCCTTAGAGTAGACATCTAAAGAAGCAAAAATTTTCAAGTCTACACTAAGGGGGCTTTATTATGTCAAGAAGAAGGAACAAGTACTACGACAGGAAACTAAAGCTGCAAGCAGTGCAAGATTATCTTGGAGGCGGTGGCAGTTTACGGACTATTTGCAAAAAACACGGGATTAAAGACAAAAAGCAGCTGCGGAACTGGATAAAGTGGTATAATGGTCATAAAGAAATCAAGGAGAGGCGAGCAGCCGGAACGGAGATTTATATGACCAAGGGCAGAAAGACAACAGAAAAGGAACGCGCGGAGATCGTAGCGTTTTGTATTGAACATGGCAAGAACTATCCGCTGACGATAAAGACTTATGGCGTATCGTATCAACAGATTTACGCATGGGTACGAAAGTACGAAGAAAAAGGCGTTGCAGGTCTGGTGGATGGCAGAGGCAGGAACAAGCCGGAGAGTGAAATGACCGAAGTCGAGAAACTTCGTGTGCAAAACAAGCTGCTTCAAGCACAGATCAAAGACAAGGAGATGGAGATTGCTCTGTTAAAAAAATTGAAAGAATAGGAGAGGTGGGATGTCTGAGCGGAGTAAGGCAAGAGAAGAAGCATCTTGCAGTCCGCAGTGTACATGAGGAGAAGCACTATTCGGTCAACCGATTATGCGATATTCTTAATCTTAATCGATCTTCCTATTACAAGTGGTTACGGCGAAAGGAAAGCCAAGTCGAAACAGAGAACAGACGAATCATCGAATGGGTCAAGGAATTGTATGAAGAGCAGAATGGAATCCTTGGCTATCGGCAAATGACGATAACCATTAACCGTGACAAAAATACTCAATACAATGTCAAGCGGATTCGCCGGCTGATGAGATACCTTCGCTTAAAAGTCTGTTTGCCGCAGAAAACGGGCAAGCTATATTCCGTCCACACCGGAAACAACAGCAGAAAACATTTTGAATCGTGAATTTTACGCAGACAGACCCAATGAAAACTGGCTGACCGATGTCACAGCGTTTAAGTACTATGACGGTCCCGTGATAAAGAAGCTGTATCTGAGCGCTTTTCTTGATTTGTATGACCGCAGGATCGTTGCATATAAGCCTGTTGTATTGGGCTATCTAATTTACCAGACAGTGTCTGGCAAATTGAGTTCTGCATAAAAGCTGAATATGCCTTGGGAGATCTGTCTAACTAGATTTTTGGGCTTGCATATCTTAGACATCCAATTTTCCAGTCAGTGACTGGAAAATTGAAATGGGAACCATATCAGACTGATGGAAGCAGTCTTAAAGTGTTAGCGTTCACATGAGGTCGGATAGTCATCTTATCTGGCTTTGCGTGAGCTGCTGATTTCCTTGATTGCGGCATAGTGTTTTCCACATTTTCGGCTGATCTCGTTGAAAAAATCGGACGCCACAAATTCCAGCAGCCATACCTTGGGAATCATATACTTGGGTGTCTGCAAGATGGTTTTCAGCAAGCCCTTGCTGCACCATTTCAGAATTGTGTGGCGTTGGTAGCCTGTCACCTCGCAGACTTGCGCAACGGTCAGTACATCCGGGTAATTTGCTAACTGTTGCTCGTACCATTCCTTGGCCAGTAGCCGTTCTTCGCCCTTATAGTTCAGCTTGCGCTCCAACGACGAGGAGGGTTTCTTGTGCTTGGGGTAGTTGTAATACCATCCGCTGGGCGGAGTGTAGCGCATCGGGTCGGACTCTCGGCGGTAGAGATACTCGGCAACATCTTTCTTGGCGATTTTATAGCAGCGCGTTCTCTTTCCGTTGTTTTTGCAGGGAACAAGCCCGCTTTGCAGGAGATAAAGCGAAGTGCGCGTTCCGATATGGCATACGATGCGGAAATCATTGCGACTCATCGGGTCCGGATAGGGCGTTAGGATTTCTTCGATTTTTTCTTTCAAAGAGTCGTTGCTTACAGTTCTTTTCTTCATTTCGGGTTCTCCTTGTTTGTAAAGTGAAACCCGAAAAATCACTACTTCATTTTTCTGTTTCCCGCATTTTTTCTCATTCGTATCCGCAAGACCGCACTATTATCTGGCTTTTTGGGCAGGGCTTATCTTGCATCTTATCTTGCATTTTTCCCAAAAAGTCGCCATTTTTGCCCCAAAACGGGTGATTTTGCTTCTTTTCGTACCTACATTGTTTTTTTCTGGTTTATCAGTGCTTTCTCCACAAACATCGCCCAAAATCAGCGGACAAGCCAGCCTGTATCAGCCTTGGTTATCACCATATTGCCTTTTCAAAGATCAACTCGAAATGCGATAGGGCGTTTGTAGCGCCGCCAGAGTTCAAATCTCTGATGCT
>ERZ791826.112-NODE-112-length-100080-cov-18.872532_pt1 | contig 100080 bp, 74 predicted proteins | sample MGYA00510297_ERZ791826 | MGnify/ENA primary metagenome ERZ791826 (study PRJEB30046, sample SAMN00792004) | human gut metagenome | study: EMG produced TPA metagenomics assembly of the A metagenome-wide association study of gut microbiota in type 2... | reverse complement strand
TTTATTATACTTTGATTGTTTTGTATGTGTCAAGTTTTATTATACAGGATTATTACCTATTCTCAAATCGAAAATTGACGAGTTGAAAAGACAATCAGATTGTGCGGATAACTTTATTAACGTTATAAAAAAATACACCATAATCGACAAGTTGGATGCCGCAATACTAAATGAGCTGATAGACAAAATTGTTGTTCATCACAAAGAACAAGCTGAGGACGGAAGAACATTTCAGCAGATTGAGATTTATTACAGATTTGTCGGAAAACTCGGCACGGAGAATGAATTATCCAAGGCGGCATAACCGTGCAAATACAGCGGTTACACACGAAAAATCAAAATACGATATGACGTCGCTTTATCGACAGCCCTTGGTCGTCGGTTCGAGTCCGACTACTAGCTCCACTGCAGCGTGGTTTGCAGTTTGCCCTCCGATCCATTTGTATGGGTCGGAGGGTTTATTATTATGTTGGCAGCGGAGGACATGGTGTAATGGCTGATGTAATAGTACAGAAAAAAGGACTGCTGCGGTCAGGCGGCGGTCCTTTTTGGTATTATTCTTCAATTTGTTTGCCCAAGAACATGGCGGCGGCTTTGGCGAGCATGGACTGTTTATCGGTACAAAGCTCGGTATCGTCGGTAGCCATGAAAGCCACTGCGCCTGTTATATCGCCGTTTGTGAGGATAGGGGCGATGGTGAGGGCGTGGGTATTGATACCCTCGACGGCTCTGAGCGGTTCGGCTGTGGCATCGGTATAGTCAAAGGTTTTGCGGTTTTCCAAAAGCTCCTCCAAAGCAGGGGACAGGCGGCGCTGGGAATACTCTTTTTTCGGCACGCCTGACACTGCCACGACGTGGTCCTTATCGAACACCACGGCAGGCGCTCCCCCAAGCTTTGAGATGACTTCCGCTGCCTGAGCTGCGCCCTCGGACATTTCGTTTATGGCGGAATATTTTTTGAATATTACCTCGCCGTCGGGATTGGTGTAGATCTCGAGGGGGTCGCCGTTACTGATAACGTTGACACTAAGAACCTTGCCTTTGCTGTTTTTTATGGCATTGGCAAGTTGTCCGGCTGACTTTTTGCTCTCAGTGCCTTTATTAAAATTTTCGACGGCTTTTTCGCTGACCTCTGCCATTGCAGATACGCTCTCTGGTTCGTCAAGTGTGCCGTATTTCAGCAGGCAGTCAATATCCGCCTTGAGCTGAATATCTATGTGATCTTCATAAACCGTTATTTTGTCGATTATCAGATTTATGTCATTTTTATCAAGGGTAGGCTTATTCAAAATATTGTCGAAAATTTCAAACACGGTTTTTGCAGTTCGGTTTACTCTTACTATGGCATTGTTTTTATCCACAGCTAGCTGCAACTGGTTTTTCAGCCCCTCTATTCGCAAGGTAAGCTCGTCGATCATTTCGGTGTAGGTTTCTTCAATGATCTCTGTACGCTCAGGGTGACGCATTACATCTCTTGTCTGCTGACGTGTGAGCATTTTCATTTCAGCTTTTGCGTCCTCAATCTGTCCTTTTATCAGCTCCACGACTGACTTGCTGTTTTTGCTTTCGTTCTGCTCCTTAGCAATGGATTTTTGCAGACGTTCGATCATATCCTGAGAATTGTCACGGACTTTTTGAATGTACTCTTTAAGCAGCTTATCAAGCATATCGACCCTTGTGTGATGTGATGTACAGCCTTTTGTTCCTCGTCTGTGATATGTTCCGCAGGTATATGCGGCGGCAATATCGTTTCGGCTCATTGAGAACATTGGTGAGCCGCAGTCGCCGCAGTAGAGAAATCCGGAATAAGCATTCTCGTATTTTCTTACGCCACGATAATGAGAGGTGGTACGCTTTTTAAGATTTTCCTGTGCCAATGCGAACACCTTGTAATCCACGATAGGCGTGTGGTTGTTTTCGAATACAATGTGGTCAGTTTCGTGTTGCTTGACTTCATCGCCGTTTATCCTTTTGCGGCGGTATTTGCCTTGACGGAGGGTGCCGATATAGAAATCGTTTGACAATATTTCGCTGATAGTTACCAAACTCCACGTTTGTTTTGCCTCACGCTTGCACTCTTCACCGTTCGCCTCTTTTCGCATCTTCTCACACATACGAGGGGTAGGGATATGTTTTTCTGTAAGGTAATTTGCAATTTTTTTATAGCCCCAGCCCTCATTGTACTTTTCAAAAATATCACGCACCACCTGTGCGGCAGGCTCGTCAACATCAAATTTCATTGTTTTGCTGTTGGTCATAACGTAACCATAAGGCACGGCACATATCCATTTGCCTTCTTCCTGACGGCGTTTTATTACTGACTTGACTTTTTTTGAGGTGTCGGTAACGGGCATTTCGTTAATGAGAAATCTAAATTGGATAGCTGTCCAATCGTCATAGGTAGGATAATCAATGTTGTCACCTATTGAGATTATCCTCATACCGGCGTCACGGAGATCTTCAAGCTCTACAAGACCTTTGCTGTTGCGGCGTGAAAATCTTGAGAAGTCTTTGACGATAAGGATATCATATTCCATTCGCAGCATTTTCTTTCGCAGTTCTTGATACCCCTCACGTTGTTCAAAAGTATATCCCGAACGGTCACGATCTTCATAAAATTCGAGCGTGCTGTCGGGGAATTTTCGCTTTACAAAGTCAGTTATGATAGCTTTTTGGTTCTCGATAGAGGTGTTGTCCCTGTCCATTTCCTCGTCAACAGAAATTCGGCAGTAGCCTGCTATGCTGTATTTTGTGCTCATAACTTTCACCCTTTCTTTGATATATGGTACAATGTTGTCACTTTTGATTATGGATCTTACCCTTGCGGATACATACAATGTTGTTAGTTTATATGTTTTTTACAAATAATATTGTATCACATCTTTGCCCAAAAGGCAATAGGCAAAGGATATAAAAATAATGGTGGAGTGTATGTAAAGTGCACCATAGGTGCACTAGCTGTCAGAGAGTAATATTATGGTGGAGAAGATTTTCGGTACATTCGTACAGATCTTTTGAGCCTGAGCGGAACACGGCAACTTTGAATTTTTCACCGCTAAGCTCCTTTATCTTGCACTCAACCAAGTTCATAACTCTCTCATTTTGATGTTCTTCATTGCTCAGCCAAATCTGAGCGATGCCTGATTTTTCGTTCTTTATTATCTGCAAAAGCAACACTCCTTATTACGATTTTTGCCTTTTTTGTATAGTGTTAATCAGTTTGCACATTTTGCTTTATCGCCTCGTTTCTATATGGTTTTATTGTCCGTGCTTTAAATTGACTGCCCTGTGACTCCTATTGCAAAGTTCGTATTCACGCCATTTGAGTGCGATTTCTGTAACTTGCGACCCCTAATTTTCTTTGAAAGCCGTATCTTGACCCCATAAAAATTATGCACAATCATTTTGCTGAAACTGCGTATTTTCGGCACTTTTGCGGCGAGCTTTGCTCGTCCGCTGTGAGTGTTTCGGGGGCTGCGACCCCGAAACTTTAACTTGCAATGAAATATTTAGCTTTGGTGGTTATAGCTCTAGCTGCTTAATCGTGCAAAGTACATAATTGCTCAAATCGTTGAGTTCGACTTGCACAAGCTAACCTTATTTAAAATATCGCCCACAGCGGCTCACAAATCGCTTGTGTGGGGTTTCCATTTGGCTTTGCTAAACTTACCCGACTGAAAACTAAAGCCCACAGATCGCCACACGTTCGCTGATTTGGCTTTTACAGTAGCTTTGAAATGTTGACAGTAAAACTTGCTTTGATTTCTACCGTCACATCTTGTAAAGCAAGGTTTTGCAGGACTTTTCATACTTTCAAGGTCAGCCTGTTGACAGTAACTTCGCTAGTGTTTTTACTGTCACTACTGTCACGCTCACGGTCGTAATGAAGAATTATCAGCCTGCCGTTTCTAGTTCGCTTGTACTGAAAATCTATGCCGTATTTTCTCAGCGTGTAACCGTTGCGAACCAGATCTCTTGTTACTCTGTTGGGATAAAATGTTTCATCAGAAACACTTTTCAGTTTCTCTATAAGTTCTGACGCCGTACCTGAAAAATCAACTTTCTTTTTGATGTAAACATACAATGCCGCAAGAAAAATGTTGTCCTTACTTTTTGGAGCGGACGGCTCATCGGTAACGACCCACTTTTTCAAATCACTATCGAACTGCAAATTAATTTCTGCGTTTTCAATATCACGTCCTACACAATAAAGTTTTGCATTACGGCTGCCACGCTTGTTTTCAATAAGCACCAAACTTCCGTCAACACAGCCGCTGATTCCTGTACTTCCTGAGATCATATTGAACGGGTCGATGTCTTTGCATTTTCTTGTGTGATGAACCACTATGACAGTTATCTCAAGCTTGTCTGCAAGAGCTTTCAGAACGGATAGGTCTTTGTAGTCTGAACCATAGCTTGAATCTGTTGAACCACGAACCATTTGCAGAGTGTCGATAAAAACGATTTTCAGATCACGATGTTCACTCACAAAGCCTTCGATCTGCTCTTCAAGACCGCCTCCTATCGGGTCAGACATAACAGAGAAGTAAAGCATTTCAGTTGGTTCATCGGTCAGCTCATAGAGCCTGTTTTGTATTCTTGCGTAGCTGTCCTCTAAACACAGATACAGAGCAGTTCCTTGTGAAGTTTTTAGACCTAAAATTTTTTCTCCTTTCGCTATTGACAAACACATATCAAGTACCAGCCACGATTTGCCGACCTTTGGTGCTCCTGCTAAAATGTACAGACCTTGTGCGATCAAGCCGTCTATAACGAACTCAACAGGCTTATACACAGTGGTCATGATCTCCTCACAGGATCTTGTGCTAAGTTTTTTCAAATTATCATTCCTCCTATTCTGTTTTCAAGTTGCCGTTATTATATATGTAGTCTATACAAACAAAAAAAGCTCGCACATATTTCAGATTCACGATTTTGCAACAGGTTATAGTTATCCTGTTGTTTTAAATCGTGCCTGATAATATGTACGAGCTTATAGCTCTAAGTGGTTGATTATGTTTTTTATGTATGTGGTAGGCAGATCGTTATATTTTAAAACTTTTCCTTGTGTATTATAACATATAACGATGTGGTTGTCAATAGATTTGTTTATCTAAAAATGTAAGAATGTCTCGTGAGTACATTATACTTTGTTCATAATATTTAATAAATCTTGATAACTTTTAACTTTGTGATATCTAACTTGACTTGATGACATTTTGTTGAACAGTACTTCTGCACAATCTATCTTGGCTTTTTCTATTGGTTTAAGTTCTATATTTTTCATTGAGCCTTTTGTTTCTGCAATAAAAAATATGTGTTTAACAGTTCCTTCGTAGAAAGCTATAGCCCAGTCTGGTGAGTAATTGCCAAGTGGAGTTGGGATATGAAATGTTCTTGGCAGTTTTGCATAAACGCAAACTTCTTCAGCAGCGTCAAGTTCTTTGACAAATTTTTTTTCTACGCTTTCTGTTGCCGTTCCGTCTGTGAAGACATAGTCCTGGATAGCCTTTTTTGCAAGGAATGCTTTTTCAAAGCTTTGAGATGATTTTTCCGCTGTAAAGATATTATTATCATACTCTCCCGCAATGGTATCATAGCTTATGTGGTCAACTATGGCAGTAGCTTTTTGCTCGTTTATCAATTCTGTGATCGTTATAAGAAATTCTTCTGGGTTATTTCTGAACATATAGAGTTTATCTATTCTTATGCCTTGCAGGATTTTGGAAACAGTTTTTCGTGTGAGAGTTGTTCCCTCAGCGATTTTTCCTACGAGGTCATATCTAATGTCACTAATTTCTGCGTGCTTTAAAGTCTGCGTTCTTGTTTTGACATTTGCAAACGAGTCACCGGTATCTAAGTCATAAGAGCTTATCTCTGATTTCTGACTTCCGATAGTTGTAGTATACCTTAATTCTGATACTATGAGATCTTTATTTATGTGATCTATTGAGTTCCTTATGAGTTCATTGCTGTCAAAGTCTACTGTATAAGCATACTTATGGTTTATTTCTTTCCATAGTGCCTGAAATTCTTTCTTCGCAAAATTATCATTCAACGGATTGTCTTTGACTTTTGTTTCGTGGCCGTCTGTAAACATATCGGTGAGAACATTATCATCATATACAGCTTGTATAAGACTATGTATTCCGTCAGCCATAGGTTTGAGTTCGTCTGGTAATTCTGCAACCATATCATTTTTGATATCCTGACGATATTTGTCTGTAACTTTACGTTTCATATCCACATAGCCGTTCTGGATAAGGTAAAATTCGATACTGTTTGCTGTTTCCTCATCAATGATTTTTGTTTCACCGTCAACTTTAACATATTTGCCCTTGAAATAATCGCTTGTTGCGACAGTAGGTCTGTCATAAAGGACGGTTTTGATATCTGACTGCAAGTCTGTTACAAAAGTTTTATAGCTTTCACTTGCGATTACTGTCAGAATGTTTATATCGTGGACAGATTCGCCGCAGCTTTGCACGTCCATGCGAGTGCCATTTTGGTTAACGCAAAGACGCAGACCTCTGCCCACTTCCTGCCGTTTGGCGGTGTTGCTGTCGGAATGTTTCAGGGTGCATATCTGAAAGACGTTAGGATTGTCCCAACCCTCACGGAGGGCAGAATGTGAAAAGATAAAACGTGTTGGCTCATCAAATGAAAGCAGCCTTTCTTTATTTTTTAGGATAAGATCGTAAGCTGAAATGTCATCAGAAAATTCGCTGCCTCTTTTAAGCTTGCTGTCAACACTTCTGCCTGTCTTTTTGTCAATGCTGAAATAGCCTTTATGGACAGCATTGATGTCGCTGCAAGTTGATTTGAGATATTTCTGATATGGTGTATCTATGAGCTGGGTATTATCATTGAGGATTTTCAGATATTCCTGCTCAAACATTTCTCCGTATTCGCCAAGCTTTTCGTTTCCGTCCTCATCATATTGACGATACTTTGAAACTTCATCTATGAAAAACAGAGACAGACACTTTATGCCCATATTAAATAACTTCTCTTCTTTTTCAAAGTGTGAAAGAATGGTTTCTCTGATCTGGATACGCCGCATGTCTTTTTCGGAAACATCACCTGTTACGTCGCCTGTTTTTATGGTAACTCCGTTTAAGAAAGTTACGGTGCCGCTTAAAGGGTCTATTTCAGAAATGGTATAGCTCTTATACTGCTCCATTTCTTGCGATATGTAGAAAAGATCGTCGCCTACTGACAATGTACGCAATTCACGTTTGACGTTATTTTTACGCTTTATTTCGATTTCCATTTTTGCCATAGGCGGTTTCTTTGATGAGAGGACTATCTGTTCAAGGTAAAGGTAACTATTTGTTCCTTTGAGATTTTTTATGTCAAAGCCTTTGACCTCTATTTTCTTTACAAGTTTTTTGTTGAATGCGTCAAGAGCGTCAAGCACATAAACAAGGTTGTGATGCTTGGCGTGGGTCGCAGAATAATTCAGGGTAAAGAGAGGGTCAAAGTTTTTCAAGGCTTTCTGTGTGACAGCTCCGCCCATTTTCTGCGGCTCGTCGAGGATTATGATAGGGCGGTTAGCTTTGATAACGTCGATAGGGCGTCGTGAGCCAAATTCATCACGCTTGGAATAGATTATACGAGCCTCTTTACTTTTGCCGTCCTCTTTAAGGGAAGATGCAAAAGCCTGTGTGTTTATTATCATAACGTTTATTCCGCCGTCAGAGGAGAAGTTATCAAGCTGGTTAAGATTAGAGCTGTTATATATGAAAAAGCGTGCTTTCTTGCCGTAATGTTCCATAAAGTGGTCTTCGGTTATCTCAAAGGTCTTATACACGCCCTCACGGATCGCAATACTTGGAACTACAACGATAAACTTGCTCCAGCCGTATTTTTTATTAAGCTCAAACATTGTTTTGATATACACATAGGTCTTGCCTGTACCTGTTTCCATTTCGATATCAAGGCTGCACCTACCGAGGTCTTTTATAAGCTCAGGGGAGAGTTTTATATTGTTTTCACGCTGTATTTTATGCACATTTTCCAAAAGCTGTTCGCTTGAAAGTTCAAGGGCGTTGTTTTTAAAGCCTATATCATCATATGGGTCATTTTCATAATCAAAAGAGAGCTGAGCCACAGCGGGCTTTTCAAGTGTGCCGAGGTCACGGATATAATGAGAGGTCTTTCGGTAGCTCTGTCCGCTGAACACGTTTACGACAGCATTTACAGCGTCGGTTTGATACTGTTGTATTTTAAAGTTGAATTTCATCACAGCACCTTCCTAACTGTATCAGGCGAATAAGCTGCAAAGATCTGCTCAAAGTTTGTTGCAACGCTGTCATTTGCCATTGAGCTGTCACGCATAACAAAAAATTTTGGCTTTTGCTTTGCTATCACAGTTATCACTTCGTCTGTAACATTATCATCAAAGCAGGCAATAAGAAGGCCTTCCTCGTACTTGACATTAAAAACACTTTTGCCATCGATAGTTCTTTTCTCTATTTTGCTTGAAAGCAGAACGCCAAGATCAAGCATTACCTGAAAGAGCAGGTCTTCGGGAGTTCTGTCTTCTTTGATATTATCCACAGTTCCCATTATGGTATCAATGGTTATTTCGGCAGGGTTATAGTAGACATCTTTCATATTTGTGCTGTCGAGCTTGAGAACACGAAAACCGATATCAAGTTCATTAGCCATTTGCTCATTTTCGGCGGTTTCATCGGCATTGCCCCAGCGTGCAGGAATAATGGGTTCGCTAAATCCGTCAATTTTCAGCTGTTCTGCTTTAGCAACTTCTTTTGCCAAATGACGCATATCTTTGCCATTGTTCTTTAAATTCTCTTTTATTTTCTTGCCTGCTCGTCTTATTCTTTCCTTGCCTATTTCGCAGATATTTTTATAGCCTGCTTTGAAAGCCACGCTCCTTTTGTCTGTCTTTTCAGGAAGTTGCACCATAATGAACTTGCGGTGTCCGCCGTCTTCGGCGTTTAATTGCATTACTGCGTGAGCGGTTGTGGCAGAGCCGCTGAAAAAGTCGAGAACTATAGCCTCTTTGTCATTTATTGTATTTAATAAAGTCTTTATAAACTTAACTGATTTTGGGTAACCAAAAATTTTATCATTGTCAAATAATAACTTTATATCACTTTTGCCTTCAATGCTACCACCAAAATCCATTGTCATACTGCGTGGCTTTTTACCATTCAAGTTGAGATATTGTTTAAATTGAACAGACCAATTTCCGTCACTCTTTTTGACTATTCTTACTTTTCCCTCTTTTAATTCTTGTTCAAAACGTTCTTTACTATGAATCCACCCATAATTCATTATTGTTCCGTCTGGTGCTACAATGTCATAATGAATTGGATTTTTTAGTCCAGGTCTAGCAAATGTATCCCAAAAATATCGACCAATCTCATCTTGTTCCTTATATCTCTTAAGATATTCTTTATCGTGTTCCATATACATTTCGCTTGCAAATTCTATGTTTTTCGAGTAAACCAAACAATATTCGTGTTCTTTTACAATGAATTTAGAGTCACTTCCACCGCCAACTTTTGATTGTTTTAAATATGATGCAATAAAATTACATTCGCCAAAAATTTCATTGCATATATTCCTTAAATTCTCTACTTCATTATCATCAATCGAAATAAAAATAACGCCGTCATCAGATAGCAAGTTTCTTGCAATTTTAAGCCTTGGATATATCATATTAAGCCAATCGGTATGAAATCTGCCGTTGCTTTCGGTGTTCTGAAAAAGTTGGTTGCCGTCGTCGTCGAACTGTCCGCTGTGGTCAAGATAATCGTCAGTATTTTCTGCAAAATCATCATTGTAGACAAAGTCATTGCCTGTGTTGTATGGTGGATCAATATATATCATTTTGACCTTGCCAAGATAAGTTTCCTGCAAAAGTTTGAGAACATCAAGGTTATCGCCCTCTATGTAGAGATTTTCCGTGTTGTCAAAGTCAACGCTTTCTTCACGGCAGGGGCGGAGAGTTTCAGCAATAGGGGAATTTGCAAGCAGTACAGACTTTTTCTTGTCAGGCCAAGTGAACTGATAACGTTCCTCTTTGCCGTCAACAACGTGGGTGTTTATTTCCTGCATAAGCACGTCCTTGTCAATGGCACGGATGACCTCGCCTGTGGTTTCATCTATTGTTTCGGTAACTGCGTTAGGGAACAGCTCGGCAAGCTTTTTATAGTTCTCGTCAGCTTTGTTTTGGGTACGCATTTTAAGTTTTGTCATTTAGTGTTCCTCCAAGTCAAAATGTGAAATTCTGTGATATTTTTCGTATGATAGTTTTAATGTCTGATAAAAGTCATCTCTTAACTTATAGATTGTTATTGTTTTTGCAGTACGAGGATTGTTTTTTGTTGCATTTTTAGTAGTATGGACTACAAGTCTGCTGTCACTAAAATATGCAGGACATATAAAGCCTTTTATTTCAATTGGTTTATTGCCGCTTTTTATAAATTGCAAAAGAGACTCTTTTTCTTCGTAATCAAAAGTATCGACAAAGTCCCACATACGTTCAAGTGCACAAAGTTCATTTTCTTCCTGTAATTTTCGTTGACGTTCTTGTTTTTGTTTATTAAGTTCTTGCTCTTGTTGATATTCTTTTTGGTTTGCCTGGCGAGCTTTACATGATTTATAAATGTATTTAGAAAACTCAATTATTAAAAAGAAAATACAGAAAACTAATACACCATATAATGTCTTTCCAACTTGTTTTTCCATACCAAACAGGTTAGGTTTTAAAGCTACAAAAAGAATAGCCATTGCTATCGAACTTATTGCGGGATATAAGTGTTTTCCAAGTAGGACTTTTAATAGATCAATTATTTTTTCCACTCGCCATTCTCCTTAATTCAAATTCAAGTTTCCTAAGCTGCTGCACCAACTCAAATTTCTTTCTAGGCTGCTTTTCAGACCTCGCAAGCTTTTCAAGTTTAGCTATTTCTTTTTCAAGCTTTTGTCGGCTTTCATCAAGCTGTATCTGCTCATCAAGAGTGTTGTTGTCCGCAATAGTTATGCCGCCTATCTGTGCGACAATGTTTTCCCACACCTTGTCAAGGTCGATACCTTTGAGCTCAATACTATATTGATCGTCAAGCCGCCATTGTGTTTGCATAAGCTTGGTGTGATATATCGCAAGCTTGCAACTGTCCTCATATTCGAGGATAAACAGTATATTCTGCGGTATGAGTTTTGACAGCATAGTTATATTCTTCTCATCAAAATTTCTTCTTTTTAGCGTTACAAGCAACACAAAGAAACTTTGAACGTTTTCACCCGCAGGGATATTTACCTTATCAGCCGTTATTTCATTGACAATAGTTATCCTCGAAATGTCAACGTCTATTTTGTCCTTTGCGGCGGTGTTCATTTGAAATTTAGTGTAAATAGCTTTTTTAGGCAACTGCTTGCTCATTTCTGTTGATTTAGGAAGTCCCAGCATATAATCACCTCATCTGATAACAAGGAAACAGATAAGCTCAAAATCGTCAAGACCTTTTATCTCGTTGGACAAAAAGCTTACTTGTCCACCACCAAGAAAGCTGTCGATATCGCTTTCTTCTTTGACCTCGATAATAGAGGCTATTGCTTTGCCAAGCAGCTCAGAGAATTTTGACATATCTTTTCCGTCTTTAGTTTCTTTATTGAATTTTTTATACACTTGTGGTATAGGTTCAGACTTTCCCTTGCATAAGAAACGCATTTTATCAAGCATTGCTTTTGGTGAAAGATGATCGCAGACAACGTTGCCGTCATCTGCTATATAAACCATATAAAATGGGTGAAGTCTGTTCTGATTATCAATATTTACGCTGTCAGAGCGATTTTTCAATACGAAGATAACCCCGGGAGGTGCGTCCTCTGACGCAGGCACAACTGAGTCAAGCCCGAACGGAGCTTTTTCTATCTCAGGGTGACGTTTAACATATTCAAGAAGATCAAGCCTAAATTCATTAAGCCCAAGATCCATTATGGAAATTCCGCTTGACATATCCTCGATATCAACAACTTCTTCCTGAAGCTTTTTAAGCTGTGCTTTACGATATTCAAGGTCTGTTTTTTCTTCCTCGCTGAGTATATTGTCGTCACCCGTGGCGGTCATATCAACGATCTTCATTCTCGTTTCAACCTTGGATTTGAGGTTTATGTATTCATCAAGAGTGACATTAGGCCAGAAGTTTACGAGCTGGATAACTTTGTTTTTGCTGCCGATACGGTCTATACGTCCAAAACGCTGTATAATACGCACCGGATTCCAATGTATATCATAATTGACAAGGTAATCGCAATCCTGTAAATTCTGACCCTCGGAAATACAATCAGTAGCTATGAGAATATCAATATCTGTTTTCGGCATATTTTCAAAGAGATCTCTGTCCTTTGAAACAGGAGAAAAGCAGGTGAGTACAGTATTTAAATCAGTCTTTTTGAGATCCGCTGTGGTGCGGCCGTCAACAGTACCTGTGATTATTGCTGTGTTAAGTCCAAATTTTTCTTTTACATAATTGCTGACGTGTTCATAGAGATAGTCAGCTGTATCTGCAAAGGCAGTAAATATTATAATTTTTCTGTTTCCCTCGTTTATAGGGTTTGTTATTTTCTTATCTATAACTTTGTAAAGTTCCTGCAGTTTTGAATCGTGCTCGGCTGTTATATCACCTACCATATATGTGAGCAGATCAAGGATTTCAGCGTCTTTTTCAAGACTTTCTTTCCATTCAAGCCACTCCATATCGGCAAGATCAATTTTAACTTTTCGACCAAAGGAGAATAACTCGTCGTTATTTTGATCTTCCAAGTCAAAATCATCAACACAAGAGATATCTGTCATATTTAGTACTGAACTTGTGTGTTTATCAAATTTGTTAATGGTGCTGATAGTATTGGTTATAAGTTCTTTTATTCGTTTTAGTGTAAGATTGAAAGAATAAACAGAACTCTCCATACGTTTCATAAGATTGATAGCGGTAAGTCTGCGTATTCCTTGTTCACGATTAGCCTATGTGAACCCTACGTTTACCTTGTTGTCTCCGTAGAGTTCAGAATATTTGCTCATTTTACTAGGCTGAATATAATGTGACGGTGTGTATATCGTCAATGATAGCTGCATAAGCTGATCAAATATTTCATTATAATTTATCGCTGATTTTATATCAGTAAGGTTTGGTTGCAGCGAAATAGGTTTAAGCCTTTTTGGAAATGTACCTATTGCACTTGTGTCATAGAACTTCTGAATGTGTTTTCTTGATCTTGCAATAGTGACGCTATCAAGGACTTCAAAGAAATCAAAATCAAGCATTTTCAGCAGGCTTTCAGTTGTTCTTTCGGACGGATCCCACTTGCTCCATATGTTGAACGCTTTTTGGGCGTTCTTGAATATGTCGTCAATAGAACGTTTGGTGTTTAGTTTTTCGTCAATGTAATCGGTATGGCCTTCATAAGCAAGGGCAAGTTGATTTTTTAAATCAAGAAATTTGTTATTAACAGGCGTTGCTGATAGCATAAGCACTTTGGTTCTAACTCCTGACTGAATGACCTTTTTCATTAAGATTGCATAACGATTAAGCTTGCTGTCACTGTCATCGTCATCAACAATTTTTCCGCCATTTCTAAAATTATGTGATTCATCAATGACCACAAGATCATAGTTGCCCCAATTTAAGCGACCTAAGTCTATGCCATTAGATTCTCCTGATGTTCGGCTCAGATCAGTATGATACAAAACATCATAGTTCAAGCGGTCAGACGCTATGGGATTATTGACATAGTTATCTTTATAGGTGTTCCAGTTATTTGCGAGCTTTTTAGGACACAAAACGAGAATGGTTTTGTTTCTGCTTTCATAGTATTTTATCACAGCTAATGCGGTAAAAGTTTTTCCGAGGCCTACGCTGTCAGCAAGGATACAGCCATTATATTTTTCAAGCTTATTTATAATAGCAAGAACGGCGTCTTTCTGAAAGTTATATAACATACCCCATATCTTGCTTTCTTTAAAACCAGTAGCTTCATTAGGCAGAACATCTTCAGAGATATCTTCAAGAAATTCATTGAAGATGTTGTAGAGTGTAACAAAATAAATGAAGTCAGGGGAGTTTTCGGTGTAGGCAGTTGTTATATTGTCAATTACCTCATCAGTAACATCTTGCAAACGGGTTTTATCATTCCATAGTTCGTCAAACAGGTCGATATACGATGAGCTGAATGGAGTTTCAAACTTATTTATCATTAAATAGGCATTGTTCCCACGTTCACAACCAAGGTCAACTGTTGTAAATCCATTGACTGGCATATATGTTGTATCGTCAACATTTATGAATCCTGCCATATTGTCATTTGTTATATTTGATTTAAACGTTACTTTTTTCTTTATCCAATCTGCACATTCTTTAGCGATAGCTCTTTGGGTAAGTTCATTTCTAAGTTTTATTTCAAATTCTGTTCCATAGAGGCTGCGTTCACGATTTAGCCTAGGAATATAGAACTCACGCTTTTCTTTTTTAGCCTTTTCATTAGTAAAAGTCGGCGAAGTAAAAATAAAACGCAGTTCATCAATAGATGTCAGCTGTTTCTTTAATTCCTGGAATGCATAGATTGAAAAGCAGGCGGCAGCAATGGAAATTTTACTGCCTTTTTTGATCTCGACAGATAAATCATCTTTAAGCGTATTGGTGATATTATTAATAATATTCATAGCATTTTTCTCCCCTATATTTAAAAAGACAACTTTAGTCTTTATTATACCACATAATCTACTCTTTTTCAATATAATAGGATAAAAACTTGGAATAATTTCACAATGAAAAAAGGACTTGTTTCAGCTTTTGCGTCAGGGCAGTTTCAATGTTCTCGTAAAGTACACGATAATCCTTTTTCCGTATGGCAGACATTGTAACAACAGGAACGCCGAGCTTTTCAGAAAGTGCGGCTGTATCAATGACAATGCCCTGACCCTTGGCTACATCTATCATATTGAGGACAAGAATGGCAGGAACTTTCATTCCAACAAAATCCGCCAACATATACAGGCTGCGTTTTAATTGTGAGGCGTCAGCCATAACTACCACAAGGTCAACGTTTCCTGCGGCGATATAGTCCCGTGTGATGACTTCCTCATCTGAGCCGGCGGAAAGAGAGTAGCTGCCTGGGAGGTCGGCGATTATCAAACGCTTGCCGTTCCATTTACATTCGCCCTCTTTTTGGTCTACCGTCTTGCCCGGCCAGTTGCCGACGTGTTGATGAGAGCCTGTCATCATATTAAAAATAGTGGATTTGCCTGAGTTCGGCTGACCAAGCAGGGCGATAACGGGAGTGTTTCCGTCCTTTTTATAAAGCTGACTGCTACCGTGGTACTTGCAGTTTTTGTTTGACGGACCGTTTTCACAGTTACTCATTTGTCGGCAACTCCTACCATGATTTTTTTACTTTCTTCACGACCGATTGCAACAAGTGTATCTCTTGCAAATATCAGAACTGGCTGTTTTTTTTATGATTCTGACATGCCTCAATGGTACTTTCGCAGAGCAGAACCATTGAGGACAGTCGGTTGACTAAGCGGTTTTCTTCTTTTATCTCACAAATGCAATACCTACTGCCAGCAGTTGCATCGGAAAGTGCTATCGCATTCATATTACTTCCTCCGATTCATTGTTATGTAGTTAGTAAACTATAACTGCATAATAATGTACTACAAAAAAAGAATACTGTAAAATCCATTTACTGAATTTAAGCCCGTTTAGTAGCGAATCTAGTTTGTTGATGCTATAATAGTATTATGGAAATTCTAAGTCAAAAACCAATATTTCATAAAGGAGCCGAGGGACAGTTGACTCTTTACACATTGGCACTTGGTATTCGACTTTCATTCAATGAGATTTACACAAGCAGCTGGGAAAAAGGAGACAGCTCGATCTTTGGAGAGCGAATGCTGATAGTCAATTTTTGTATCCACGGCCGATGTGATGTTTCTCTAGCCAAGAATCGGTATGCCATTGTTAAGGAAAATCAAGTCTGCATAAGTACAGTAATGCCCACAAAGGATTTTTACTATCCAAGAAGTCTGTACGAGGGGATACAGCTCTATCTAGACCTTGATATTTTGCGTGATGAAAACGGACACCTATTTCACACGCTCACAGATAGCTATGGTCAAGGAGGCTGAAACGCTGATACTCAGCGACTTGACAACTCGCATAACGGCAAAAGAATTGGCGGAAAGGTTCGGCGTTAGCGAGAGCAGGTTCAAGTTCTATGTGAAAGGTATCCTTGGCGACAGTTATTTGAACTACTTCCGCAAGAAGCGAATGGAAAAGACGGCTGAACTGCTGTAGACCACCAATCTCAAGGTCATCGAGATAGCAAGTGCGGTGGGGTATGAAAATCAAGGAAAATTCGCAAAGGTCTTTGCAGACACTTATGGTGTTTCTTCGCCGGAGTTTCGGAGGTTATCGAAGTAGGGGAGAGCGAGAGAGTTTGTGTGGGGGTTGGGTTTGTATATGAAGATAAACCGCCGCAGGGGACTTGTGGGTCCTGCGGCGGATATTTTCGTGTGAAAACTCATATATTCGTTATTTTAAGATTTTACATCAAATAATATTCTATCCAGTTCAGTTTCAAGTCGCTCTTTTTCACCGCTGCCTGTCGTGCTGAATCTCATTATCGGTATTGCGTATTTTTGAAGTATAGCGTTCTTCATCATATCACGTTTGTGCTGATCAGAATTTTTACCATGAAAAGCATATCCGTCTACTTCAATAGCCAGAACCGGCATTTTGTCCAGTCTGCCGAAAATCAGAAAATCAATATGTGTCGCAAAATTCATAGCGTATCTGCATTCATCATCTGTCAATCTGTGCGGGTCATATATAAGAGCACATAAAGGCTGATGTGCAACTACATCAAGCTTTGAAAATCTGTCCTGTGACAAAACATCTTCTATTACAGAGTACATAAGATTTTCAGAATCATATTCGGATATTTTCTTCTTATTCTTAGATGATAAATACTCCTTTTTCTTATGCTCATACCCCTTGTATAGCATATCAAACACAGAGTACACCTCGCTGTTTATGACCTCAAAATTGTTATAGCGGATATATTTCAGCAGGTCGCCTATGTTGGTCTTTTCATTGCTCTCGTTTTCCGAAACAACAAGCCTTAACCTGTTCTTCGCTCTCGATACTGCAACGTTCAGCATATTAGGGTCATCTGTAAATGTCGTTATCTCATTATCTACCGTCGAAATTATTATATCATTCTTTTCTCTGCCTTGAAATTTATGTACCGTTGATATGTCCATGTCATTGGCAAGATCCTTTGTCAGTGCAGAGGTCTGTGCATTATACGGAGCGATTATACCCAGATCGTCTGAGTTCAGCTCAGGAATAATAGTGTTTTTTATCTCGTCTATCTGTCGCTGATTGTAACGTCCTCTTGCATGATTTCCCTTAACGGTTACATAAGCCCTTAGAACGTCCTTTTCGCCATTGTCCTCCGTCATTACGATAAGCTGATCATTGTAGAATTTCTTGTTGCAAAAATCTATTATCTTTGGGTGACAGCGGTAATGCTCTCGCAGCAGCGTTCTCGGAGCGTCGGGAATTACCTTTATTATAGAAGAAAGCAAGCTGTTATCCTCATATCTGTATTTTTCTTCGATTGCAGAACTGTCCGATATTGCAGTTATCTTTTTTCTTGTTTCCTCAGTTATGACATTTGGCAGCTGTTTTAGATCTCCCACAATAACAATGTTTTTTGAACTTGACATTGCAAGTACTCCCGTTGCCAGATCCACCTGAGATGATTCGTCAACTATCACATAATCATATACAATATCTTTTAGACTGCTGCGAACAGAGTGAGTGGTACTGAGTATAATAGGGTATTCATTAAGCACATCTTTCGGTGACCGCCACAGATCGTCCGTTGTAAATCTTCTTCTCTTACCGTTTTCCGAATACCTCTTCGCCAAAGCAGCCTTCAGCAGAGCAACAGACTTTCCCGAAAGCTCCTTTTGCTTATCGTCAAAATGACAGCCAACAAGACTCTTTTCCAGCTTGTGTATCTCTTTTGTAAGCTCTTCCTCTTTGTATTCATAATACAGCTTTTGCAGCACAGGGATAATATCATTTATATCCCGCTTGAAGAGCGAAAAATTTAATATTAAATAATGCAGCACTAGCCTCAGCTTAAAGAAAAATCCAATATGCCTGTCCTTTTTCTGCATATCCTCCAGCTCTGCCCACATCTCAATAGCCGTTGACGAATTAAAATGTTTCTTATAAACCTTAACAACATCGCTGTCGTATGTGGAGGAATAATAGTTATCAAAGTAAGTCTTTTCAGTCTGTAGTTCAGAAAGCTCATGTTTGTGCTGTGCAATGAGATTTTCATATTCCAACAGCTTTTTTAGATCAGCCTCCAAAGAAAATATTTCATTGCTTAGAGCTTTCATCTCATCTTTTGAAAGTATATCCTTTGAAAAATCAGGATAATCAGACTGCTTGTTTTCTATGAAATCAGCTTTGTTGCTGCTGTTTCCAAGCTGAGCTGCAATGTAATCAAAACCATATTTCTGAAGTTTCTCAAATACGTTATCCGTAGCGGAATTGTTGTTTGAAACTACGGCAACATTTTTTCCGTTTATAAGAGCATTGGCTATTATATTTAAAATAGTCTGTGTTTTGCCCGTCCCTGGAGGTCCTTCAATGATACTTATCTTGTTGGCAACGGCATTGCTGACCGCTGTCATCTGGCTTGAATTGCAGCCAAACGGAAATATAACAGTATCTTTCGGACTTTTTACATATATCTTTTGGGGCTCAATATACCGAGCCAGTACCGTGTTTTTATCCACAAAAGAGATCTTATTAAGTTGATTGTACAGTATATTTGTTCCGTCATTAGCATGCAAACCTATCTTCTTTGATATCAGTTTGTAATAATCCAGCAAATTTCGTGCTGCAGGGGTTGACGCAGCATTTTCATGAATTTTAAGCTCTTTCGATGAATATACCTCGCACCTGCCACCCAAGAAATAAAATTTGTAATAACGTACAAAATTCCCTGAATAACATTCTGCATGCTGTATGTGGTCAAGCTCCTTTCCAGCAGCTGTGACAAACTTTAAGTCATCAGGATCAACTTTAACAGGATCAGTGAGTATTTGAACATTGTCTTTTTTATATGTGTATTTTTTGCCATTTTCAAAATAAACATCAACTGTGTACAAAGAAGAATCATCATAATCACTTACATTATTTTTTACTTCACCTTTGATAATAACAAGAGATCGGCGATCGCTCATTTAATCAGCCTTTCCGTCATAATGACATATATTACAATAATTATACACTATTTCCTTGCAGATTTCAACTGCCAAATCGTTTTTTGTCAGTAAATGTGAAGTGGATTTATCCCGGTCTTTGCACCCATAATATGAACACTCACTCTGCGGTTTATGCCACGGTCATCCTTTTTATCGGAATAATACACGTATATAAAAGGTTTGCCATAACATTTCAGAACTACTCTATCATCCAAAAATCCTATGTAACACCCCTATCACATCATCATTTTCTAACCCATAGCTTTTCAAAGAATTGCTGTCAAATGGTTCTTGCTCTAGCGTGCCGATAAAAGCGTCAATATCTGCTTTTACTGTTGCAGGTAATTCTGATATGCTTTCAAGTACAAGTTCAGCAGTTATTCTCAAAATGTCCTTTTTGTGTTTCTTGATATCGCTGGAATCAACAGATTCACCATTATCTTTTCTCTCCTTTAAGTCAAGAAATGCCTTTGCTTTAAACAAAATAAGATACTCGGGACGGAGAACGGATAAACCATTTCGCACAACTCTTCCGTCCATCAAGGCTTTGTAATACTCATCATCAAGCAGTATTGCTGATAGGCTTGAAACAGAATCATCTATGTGAATCGGCGTTATCCCTGTCATCTCACGAAGTTCAAAATCATTTCTGCAAAATAATTCTATCATTTTCGGGTATGTGTCATCTTCTGGTTTATCAAATCTGTAAAACTGCGGCTTTTGACCATTCGTGGCCTTGTTTCTGTATCTGCCGATCTCAATAAACTCCCAAAGCTTTTCTCCAAATTCAGGCGTGAGAGCCTCAACGATAAGAACCATATCAAGATCTCTTGTCGCCCTAAAAGATGCGTCGTTGCTTTCAAATACAATATCACAGGCAGCACCGCCTATAAGCACATACTGTTCTTCATATCCAGCAAAATGATTTCTGAAAGTGTCTAATCCTTTTACCACACATATTCCTCCAACATTTCATTTATAGATATCATTACTCTTTCGTCCTGCTTTTCTTCATCGGTCAATGATAAAGCTACGCTCAAGGGGTCTTGTATCGACTTCTGTCCATAGTCAATGAAATAGCCAAGCTCAAGAACTACACAGCCAATTTCTTCTCCTCTGCGGATTTGTTTAAGCTTTTTTATTTCTGTGTCAGCCAGCTCTTTTTTCATCACCCCATAGGTAGGAAAGTCATTATCTGACAACAATGAATACTCACACAAAGCAGTAATGCCGGCCTTTTTCTCCAAGTGAATGTCGCTTGGAAAAGCATACCTTCTTATAACAGGATTTCTCAGAATATGCTGTATCTGTTCCCACAACTGCTTTATATCAGTCGGTATTGTAATAGCTCTTGATTTGCCTTTTGTGTCAATGATATTCGCATTCAGGTATTCTATTTCATCAAAACATCTGCTTGCTGACGTTTTTGATACACCCAATTTTTCGGCAGCTGTTGATACTGTTACCTTCTCCCACTTTTCGTATATCGCAGTAAGTATCAGCTTTTGCGTCAGAAATGAAATAAGCTCGACAGGTGCGATATCACGTTCGCCCGAATTTGAAAGCAGACAGCCAATGAACGGCAAATATATTTGCTTGTCTTTCAGCACAAAAGGGATACCGTCCTCAATAAGTTTTTCCTTTATATAAGAGGTAGCGGATCTAAGAAATAAGGCACAGTTCAGCCCTGAAATATTCTGTACTTTAGCTCTGTCTTTTCGTAGTGCAATAAGCCTGATATCGCCTTTTGGTTGAATTGCAAGCCAACCCATTCCATTGGTTTCAACATTAAAGAGATCATATCGTCCCTTAAAAGCCAGCGGCAGTTTATCATACAGGTCTTTATTTTCTTTGATCGTAACTATTTGTCTTAAAGTTTTTTCTAAGTATTCTTTCATATGCTCACCTTTTTATATTTGTAACGCATTTTAAGTTACAAATATAAAATAACATATTTTTATCAATGTGTCAAGCCACTTACATATTTTTCTCACATTATTTTATGTACAGCCTATCCGCCAATCTGAGAAAGGCAAGCAGGAAATCAAAGTCAGTGTTCAACGTTGTCTGCAACGGGTCGCCCTCACGGATACGCATGGTGCGCCTTATTTCTTTAGGTATGACAACTCTGCCGAGATCGTCGATCCTGCGGACAATTCCTGTTGCTTTCATATTTATGACCTCCGTTGTTTTTTCAAAATTGCAGTAATATTATTTGCAGAGGTGGGGAATTTATGCAGGAAAAAAGCAAATAACGTGTTTTGCGGTCGTTGACAAGCTTTTTTTGTTAGGAGATATAGCCTACACCATGTAATAGATCGCACGAAAAGACCTGAACCTTGAAGCTCGGGACATATAACTATTGAAGAGAAGACATATAGATATCAAAATACATTTAAAATGTCATAATAACATTATGATTTTTACACGAATATTAAAATTATGATATAATTTCCGGCCATATAGTGCTACGATATAGTTGCAAACAAAACTAGAATCAGAAAGGACGGTTAAAAATATGAGAAGATTTAATGGCTATATGCACGGCATCGATATCGGAGGCTGGCTGTCACAATGCGTTTACAGTAAGGAACATCTTGATAATTTTATTACAGAGGAGGACATCAAGCGTATAAAGGGCTGGGGCTGCGACCACGTTAGAGTGCCTGTGGATTATAATATCTTTCAGGACGAAAACGGCTTTATAGAGAGCGGCTTCGACTATGTTCAGAAGTGTATCGATTGGTGCGGAAATAACGGTATCAATATGATACTTGACCTCCATAAGACAATGGGCTTTTTCTTTGACAAGGCTCAGGCTGAAAGCGGATTCTTTGATAACGCTGAGCTTCAGCAGAAATTCTATGACCTTTGGGAAGAGTTTGCAAAGCGTTTCAGCAAATATTCTGACAGAGTCTCTTTTGAACTTCTCAATGAGGTAACTGACCCGAAATTCAGTGCAAAATGGAATGCTATCGTTGAAAATGCCATAAAGCTTATTAGAAGATATAGTGCTGATATAAATATTATTGTGGGCAGCTACTGGAACAACTCTATTGATTCAATGAAAGATCTTGATAAGCCTTATGACGAGCATATAGTTTATACTTTCCATTGCTATGACCCATTTCTTTTCACTCATCAGGCTGCCTATTGGGTAGATGAGATGCCGAGAGATTTCAGGATCGATTATCCGGGAAGCGTCCCAAAATACAGAAGTGAGATAAAGCGTCTTGGTCTTGAATATATGCAGACATACGAGGAGGTCAAGACAGAGAAGTTTACGCCTGATTATTTTATGGGAAGATTTGCTGAGGCTGTAAGGGTCGCAGAGGAAAGAAATGTTCCTATGTATTGTGGCGAATACGGTGTTATAAATCTTGCATCTGCTGAAAATACTCTTAACTGGTACAAGGATATAAGCAGTGCCTTTGAGAAATGTTCTATCGGAAGAGCGGCTTGGTCATACAAGGGTGTTGACTATGGCTTTGTTGACGGACATCTTGACAGCGTTCTTGATGAACTGGTAAAGTATCTTTAATAGATCATTTCTTAATATAACTCCATTTTTGGACAAGCTCGGTCACGTTTGCCGAGCTTGTTTTTTTATGCTTAGTTTCATAAATTGATGTTTGCTCATAAAATTCTATTTACGATAATTATTTGATATAAATAATTAAATATTGATATAATAGTTTTAAAACAAAGCGTATAATATAAACATAATAATTCATAGTCACTTTCTTATAATAACTTCCGAATAAACAGACCTGCTTGAATATCAAGTGGGTCTGTTTTCATATATTTATAATCTTTCATAAATTTGATATTAAACACTTTTATGATATTTATGTTACGTTTTTGATATAAACAAAACGTTTACATGGTTATAATATATACAGAAACAACAAAATAAATTGCTTTTAGCGAAAAATTTTATTGAAAAATAGGAGGAAAAGGTTATGATGATCAAAAAATTTGTAGCAGGTCTTTCAGCAGCGGTTCTCGCAGCAACAATGATGTCAGTTTCTGTTTCGGCAGCAAAGCTAGGCGATGTTGTTCACCCGTCAGAGGAGGACTCAAAAATGAATGACTCATATTACTCTATCGGAGCAATGGGCTTTTATATGGGTCAGGACTGGACTTGGAATCAGGGCGACTGGGTAGGCATCGATGATGCTGGCAAGATAACTGTTGAATATAAGATAAGCAAAGTTATCACCGACAAGACAATGTCAGGCAAGGGAACTCTTGGAGATATGGGCGTTATGGTGGCTAATCTTCCTGATGGTGTTTATCCTGTGGACGTTAAGATATCTGACGCAAAGTTCGTTGCCGAGGACGGCACAACAACAGTTTTTGATTCGCTTAATTCTATCACTTCATTGGACGAGGACCCAGAGGGTGGAATAAGAATACATATCAGACCAACTGACGAGGTCAATGAGGAAACAGGCGAGGTAACAAAGAAAGCTTGCCCTGATGTCGCTGGCTGGGAGAAGGAAGGCGCTTTCAACGGCGGCACACTTTCAATGACGCTTGATTTCGGTGTTGCATCTGCTGAGGGCGGAGAGTCAAAGGCAGATACTTCAAAGGCAGATTCAAAGTCTGATACTTCAAACTCAAAGGCTGATACGTCAAAGAAAGACGTTTCTTCATCTAAGGCAGATACAAGCAAGACTTCTGCAGCAGCGGCTACATCTTCAAAAGCATCTGACGATACATCTAAGGCAGCAGAAACAGGTGCGGCTGTTGGCGGAGCACTTGCTGTTATCGCTCTTGCAGGCACAGCAGTGATCGTTGCAAAGAGAAGAAAGTAATATTCGGAGGTATGGCTATGAATAATGCAAAAAGAGTTTTGACATTTGCCCTTGCGGTTTGCTCGCTTTCAGCATTTGCATCTTGCGGAAGTTCAAGTGATTCATCAAGCAAGGTCGTTGACAAAAAGCTTAAGGAAGATCAGCAGCAGATAGTTCAAAGACTTGCTGATGATATGAAAGATGTGAGAGATCTCAAGAGCAACGAAATAAAGTGGTTTTCACATTGGGATATCAACCCTACTGAGGCAGAGGACAAGGAGATAGGCGCTGACCTTGCTTTGTTCAAGACAAAGTATAATGGTAAGATAAACTGGGTGCAGACCACTTGGGAAACTAAGTTTGACGATCTTGCGGCACTTGTAATGTCAAATGATTCACCTGATTTCATCGGCGCTGATGATATGGACGTTTTCCCTAAGGGCGCTATAAAGTCAATGATAGAGCCTATCGACGATTATATCGATCTTTCAAAGCCTCTTTGGACAGACATAAAGGGTGCGACAGATCAGTTTATGCTTGGCGACAAGCATTATGTAAGCGTTATCAGAACAGACCCTGCATATGTTTTTGTATACAACAAGCAGACAATGGAAGATAACGGATATGACGATCCTGCTGAGCTTTTCAAAGAAGGCAAGTGGAACTGGGATACATTCACAGAAATGTGTCTTGATTTTACTGACGCTGAAAGCGATAAATACGCACTTGACGGCTGGTATTATGAAAAGGCTTTGCAGCAGTCTTCAGGTGTGCCGCTCATCGGTATCACAGACGGCAAGCTTGTAAATAATATTTCTGACCCTATGATAGCAAAGGCTCAGAATATGATGTATGAGCTGCAGAAGAACAATGTTGTTTATCCAAAGCACGAGAACAACTGGAAACTCAGAGGCGACGCAGAGGGCAGCGGAATGGCAACAGGTCTGACGCTTTTCTATCCTATCGGACTTTGGGCACTTGAGAATGCTCCGTCAACAACTGTAAACTATGGCGATGTATCAAAGGGAGAGGTAATGTTCGTTCCTGTTCCTTGCTCAGCTGATAGCGATAAACAGTATATCCCTTCAAGAGTACACGGCTTTAGCATTGTAAGAAACGCTCAAAATCCTGAGGGCGTGGCAGCTTTCCTTGAATGCTGCCGTTATGCAGAGCTTGACGAGGCTGCACATCAGATAACCCTTGATCAGTACAAGGACGATTACGGCTGGACAGATGAGATGCTTGAAATGAGAGAAACTATCTATGATCTGTCTGCACAGAACCCTGTATTTGACTTTGAACAGGGCGTATCTGCCGACCTTAACTCTATTTGCGATACTGCAATAAGAGGAACAATGAATCCGCAGGAGTCAAAGAGCTGGTCACAGGTCGTTCAGGAAAATGAAAAGGCTATAGATTATCTTATCGACGAGGCTATGGCTTCAATGAAAGAGGCTAAATAATATCTAATTATCAGAAAGAAGGGCGGCAGGGTGATTTGCCGTCCTTTTTCTATAAATATGAAGCTTTACTTGTGTCTGTAAATATGATATAATAAGCTAAAAAGCAGGGGGTGAAAGCTATGGAAATAAACAGAGAATTGTCTAAGCGGCAGTTTATGCAAAAGGAAAATGACTATCATCATTCACCATATGAAACGGAACTGGAATTTTATTCTGCGGTGCGGGCGGGCGATCTTGAAACGGTCAAACGTTTGTATACGCCGCTGGATACAAACGGAAAGGGCAGGCTCAGCAAAGACGACCTTAGAAACGTCAAGTATCATCTTGTCATAACCATAGCTATGCTGTGCAGGTTTTGCATCGAGGGTGGACTTGACCCGGAAACTGCGTATACCATAAGCGATATATACATTAATAAATGTGATGAGTGCCGCAATGAAGAAAGCGTTATGGCTGTACACAAAGAAGTCATCGTTTATTATACAAAGCAAATGAAAAAGGCTGCGTCACAGAACGTTTACTCAAAGCATATCCTTATGTGCTTTGACTGCATTTTCGATAATATTTACAAGGGCGTGACCGTCAATCAGATAGCTGATGAACTGAACATAACGCCTCAGTATCTTTCAAAGCTTTTCAGAGAGGAAGTTGGCGTAAAGATCTCTGATTTCATTATGTCAAAAAGGATACAAGCGGCTGAAAATATGCTGAGATATTCTGAATATAGTCCGCTTGATATAGCCAATTATCTTGCTTTCAGCTCGCACAGCCATTTTATTGCCTGCTTTAAGAAACAGACGGGACTTACGCCGAAACAGTATAGAGATCAGTTTTTCCGTGCAAACTGGAACAAGCATAGTACAAGCAGATCGAAAATTTAAGTTGATGTTAATAATTTGATATTTGCGTTACTTTTCTGATATAAATATCACTTTTGTTGATTTATAATACTTATAGAAGATAAAAATCTGATATTTATTCGGAGGTAATGAAAATGAAAAAAGTTTTGGCTATGTCGATTCTCACAATGATAGTTATGTCTATGGGAAGCTGCGGTGCTTCATCTGACAGCAGTTCTTCGCAAGATGTCAGCAGCAAGGCGGAAACGGAAAGCAATTCTCCATACACGGTTGAGGCGGATTTCAGCAAGGGTGCGTCAAATGATTTTTCCATTTCAGCAGGCTGGTCAAATGGTGATCCGTTCAACTGTTCGTGGAGCGAAGATAACGTAACTTTCAATGACGGAAAAATGCAGCTTACCATTGACAGTATGGGCGATTCCGAAGCGTACAGAGGCGGCGAGTATCGTTCAAAGGAAAACTATGGCTATGGACTTTATGAGGTTTCAATGAAAGCCATAAAGAATGACGGCGTTGTATCATCGTTCTTTACATACACAGGTCCGTCGGAGGATAATCCTTGGGACGAAATAGATGTTGAAGTCCTTGGCAAGGACACAACAAAGGTGCAGTTCAATTACTACACCAATGGCGTTGGCAAGCACGAATATATGTATGATCTTGGTTTTGACGCTTCTGAGGATTTTCACACTTACGCATTTGAGTGGAAAGAGGACGGCATAACTTGGTATGTTGACGGAAAAGAGGCATACAAGGCAACGGAAAATCTGCCTGTTACACCTGGTAAAATAATGATGAATGCATGGAACGGCATTGGCGTTGACAGCTGGCTGAAAGCCTTTGACGGTACAGTTCCGCTTACAGCGGAATATGAGTGGGCAAGGTTTACGGCAGAAAAGTAAAGTGATCCGCATATTATGCTTGCTCTTATGTCTTGATTTTTTTAGTTAATGATATTGATATTTGAACGACCCCATTTGCTAGGTCAAAAAGTCTAGCGAATGGGGTCGGTTTATTTTACAAAGATAAACTCATATATTCACTCTTCTCAAGAGCCTGACTATTTATGATATCATGAGTATATTTCTGTATAGGGGTGTTTTTTGCTATAATTTTCATTTATATTCTCACATCTCAACTTCTCGGTTATACGCCTCTGCCCCCTCGACATACAGCGTTCTCATTTCTTCAAACGAGTCGCTTGGGGATATGATAACGCCGTCTTTGCCGAACTTATTGAAATAGTATTTGACTTGGATAGGCGGGGAGATGAACTCGTTGACAGCGTTGGGCTTGGGCTTTTCATTGCCTTTCAGTATGGGGCGCTGATAGAGTATTTTGCCGAACATTTCAACGCCTTTTTCGGTGAGGTACACTTTGGAGATATCGCTCTCATCACTGCCAAAACGTGGGTCGCTGAGTAGGTGCTTCACGGACTTGACGTGACCCTCTTTCAGCCGTTCGTATTCGGTGACGGAGGAGTATTCCTTTTGGCTGAGCTTTTCTGCGATGCTTAGTCCGCTCAATCTGCTTATGCGATAGCTGTCGGCTTTGAACTCTTTGCCTGAGCTTTTTTCGTCGGACAGGCAGACAAGATAATTATACATCTTATATTCGTCGCTGACGATACGGTATGGGATAAGCCTTATGCGGCGCTTTTCACGGCTGTACATATTAGAATATGCGTAAATGAAGCTGTAATATCTGCTGCCGTTTTGTTTGATGACTTCATTTATTTTTATGATATTGTCGGCGAAAAGGAGCCTTTCACGTTTGCAATCTGACAGCAGGGCATAGTCCTCGTACACGGCTTTCAGAAATCTTCTTAGGGTCGAGCTGTACACTTTGTTTTCATAATAAAGGTCATCACTGCTCAGTGTATCGTAAAGGTCACGGCATATGCTGAGCCTTACTCGCACTGCATTTTCGGTCTTGGTCTTTTCGTATTTTGCAGAGAGCTTTGAGATAAGATAGCTTTTTATTATCTCCTTGCTTTTATCATCAAGGCCGTCATCGATCTCCTCAATCTGCCATTTTACGAATGCGTTCAGAAGCGGGATACCGATATATTTATAGTTATCGTCACTTTTGTATTTTAATGATGCGATATATGCTGAATCAAATATACTTGTGAGAAATGAGGACATTGATACGCTGCCGTAAGGGGAAAGGCTTGTTTCAAATATGGACTTGTCCTTGATAATGACGGAATATGCAGAGGGTGAGAGGGGTATGGATTGCACCTCTGCGATATATGGTACGCCGCCCTCACGCTTGGGCAGAAATGTGCTTGGGATCATGCTCATTTTTATCACCTCTTGTATCCATTATATCACAAATGTACTTTTTGTCAATATCATAGAAAATTATTTTGCTGGAATTGTGATATAAATGCCGTAAAAACGTGATAAATGTGCAAAAACATAGATAAAAAAGTTTTTGAAAATTACACTTTTGCTGACGATGATAAGGTGGTATAATGTATACAGAACAAAGGACAGAAGGTGATAAAAATGGGAAAGACGATCCTTACGGCTATCATTGTAGCTGTATTTGACTGTGCTATCGCAGCTGTCAAGGAGATTTGGGAATGAGATGAAATAACAACAGATGGGAGGTGATGAAAATGCTTTATGTAAAACAGCCACTTTCTATTGACATTTGTGTCTGAAAATGGTATAATATACACATTAAAGCAAAGCGTCGATAAAATAAGTTTGGTGTTTTATCACAGAATATCATTGATTATTTTGTCAACTTTGACCTACTACACTAGTGCGAATTTGCACTAGTCTAAAACCCAACATTTTCTGCATTGTCATGAACTCGCTACTACACTGGTGCGAATTTGCACTAGTCTAAAACTCATTTCAGGCGTGCTCAATGCTTTTTTCACTACTATACTGGTGCAAATTTGTACTAGTCTAAAACATAGACTGTGAACTCTGCGCCTGCAAGAGCCTACTACACTGGTGCGAATTTGCACTAGTCTAAAACTCACAGCGGTGCTGATACTCAGCGGATTTACTACTACACTGGTGCGAATTTGCACTAACTAGCAAAGTTTAACATCAAAACCAACAAATAAAAAAATCCCTTAACGCTCAATGCGCTAAGGGATAACTAATATAAGGAGTGATATTTATGGCAAAAAAGAATAAAATGAAGCCTAGAGAACTGCGTGAGGCTCAGAAAAAAGCCAGACAGCTCAAAGCGGCTGAGATAAATAATAACGCTGCTCCTGCGATCGCTGCCATGCCTGCTGTAGAGGTCATTGCACCTGCGGCAGAGAAGAAAAAATCCTCCGTCAAGGCGGCAGGAATGAAGTCTATTCTTGTCAGCGAAAATAAAATGTACATAACCTCTTTCGGCAAGGGCAATTCTGCTGTGCTTGAATATGAGGTGGATAAGATGGATAATAATAACTACAACAAAACTCAGCTTTCCTCTGAGAGCAGCAGCAATATCAAGCTTTGTGGTGTAACCAAAGTAAACATCACTTTTTCAAGCAAGCATGGCTTTGGGAGCGGAGTGGAGATAAATACTTCAAACCCTACTCACAGAAGCGGTGAAAGCTCGCCTGTAAGATGGGATATGCTGGGGCTTAAATCGGAGCTTGAAAAGCGCTTTTTCGGCAAAACTTTTGATGATAATATACATATCCAGCTTATTTACAACATTCTGGATATTGAAAAGATACTTGCGGTGTATGTGACGAATATCGTTTATGCGCTGAACAATATGCTCGGTGTAAAGGGTTCTGAAAGTTATGATGATTTTATGGGGTATCTTTCTGCCCAAAATACTTATTATATTTTTACTCACCCTGACAAAAGTAATCTTTCCGATAAGGTAAAGGGTAATATCAAGAAAAGCCTTAGCAAGTTTAATGACCTGCTGAAAACTAAGCGTCTTGGCTATTTTGGTCTTGAAGAGCCAAAGACAAAGGATACAAGAGTTTCGCAAGCTTACAAAAAGCGTGTTTATCATATGCTTGCAATTGTGGGTCAGATAAGACAGTGTGTTTTTCATGATAAATCGGGTGCAAAAAGATTTGACATTTACAGTTTTATTAACAATATTGATCCCGAATACAGAGAAACCCTTGACTATCTTGTTGATGAGAGATTTGATTCTATAAATAAGGGCTTTATCCAGGGCAACAAGGTCAATATCAGCTTGCTTATTGATATGATGAAAGGCTATGAGGCTGATGATATCATACGCCTTTATTACGATTTCATTGTGCTTAAATCTCAGAAAAATCTCGGTTTTTCTATCAAAAAGCTTCGTGAGAAAATGCTGGACGAATACGGCTTCAGATTTAAGGACAAGCAATATGACTCTGTGCGCTCAAAGATGTACAAGCTTATGGATTTTCTGCTTTTCTGCAACTACTACAGAAATGACGTTGTCGCAGGCGAAGCTCTTGTGCGCAAACTGCGTTTTTCAATGACCGATGATGAAAAAGAGGGGATATATGCTGATGAAGCGGAAAAGCTTTGGGGCAAATTCAGGAATGATTTTGAATATATCGCCGACCACATGAACGGTGACGTTATCAAGGAGCTTGGCAAGGCTGACATGGATTTTGATGAGAAAATTCTTGACAGCGAAAAGAAGAATGCATCTGACCTTTTGTATTTCTCCAAAATGATATATATGCTCACATATTTTCTTGACGGCAAGGAGATAAACGATCTTCTTACAACGCTTATCAGCAAGTTTGATAACATCAAGGAGTTTTTGAAGATAATGAAAAGCTCTGCTGTTGATGTTGAGTGTGAGCTTACGGCTGGCTACAAGCTGTTCAATGACAGCCAGAGGATAACCAACGAGCTTTTTATCGTAAAGAACATTGCTTCCATGAGAAAGCCTGCGGCTTCGGCGAAGCTTACGATGTTCCGTGACGCACTGACTATACTCGGTATAGACGACAATATCACGGACGATAGGATAAGCGAGATTTTAAAACTTAAAGAAAAAGGCAAGGGCATACATGGTCTGAGGAATTTCATAACAAACAATGTTATCGAGTCCTCTCGGTTTGTTTACCTTATCAAGTATGCGAACGCTCAGAAGATAAGAGAAGTGGCTGAGAATGAGAAAGTTGTCATGTTTGTTCTTGGGGGTATCCCTGACACGCAGATAGAGCGTTATTACAAGAGTTGTGTTGAAGTTCCTGACATGAACAGTTCTTTGGAAGCAAAGCGCAGTGAGCTTGCGAGAATGATAAAGAACATCAGCTTTGATGATTTCAAAAATGTGAAACAGCAGGCAAAGGGCAGAGAAAACGTGGCTAAGGAGAGGGCAAAGGCTGTTATCGGGCTTTATCTTACGGTCATGTATCTGCTGGTGAAAAATCTTGTGAATGTCAATGCAAGGTATGTTATTGCGATACACTGCCTTGAACGTGATTTTGGGCTGTATAAGGAGATAATTCCTGAGTTGGCTTCAAAGAACTTGAAAAATGACTACAGGATACTTTCACAGACGCTTTGTGAACTTTGTGATAATGGTGATGAGTCGCCGAATTTGTTCTTGAAAAAGAACAAGCGGCTGCGCAAGTGCGTTGAAGTTGATATCAATAATGCAGACAGCAGCATGACAAGAAAATACCGCAACTGTATTGCTCATCTTACTGTAGTTCGTGAACTGAAAGAATACATAGGAGATATTCGTACAGTGGATTCTTACTTCTCCATTTACCATTATGTTATGCAGCGCTGTATCACGAAAAGGGAAAATGACACAAAGCAAGAAGAGAAAATAAAGTATGAGGACGATCTTTTAAAAAATCACGGCTATACAAGAGATTTTGTAAAGGCGCTCAACTCACCGTTCGGATACAACATTCCGAGGTTTAAAAATCTTTCAATTGAGCAGTTGTTTGACAGAAATGAATATCTTACTGAAAAGTAGCGTGGTGTAGATACCGCCGCTCTCTTGGGGGACAGGTGGCGGCGGTGATATTCATTCTTGTAAAAGACGTGGTGGATATTCTGTTTGATCTGTTTTTTGGGAAAGAAGAAGTAGGACAAGTGATAATCAGAGCGCTGTATGAAATGTGATGCGGATATCTACAAACGCTTAGCAGCATAAAGCTGTTGGATAAAGACGGCGAGATATCTAGAGATGTAACAACTCATATCACAAAAGAAGAAGCCAAAAAAGCTGATGAAGCTCCTTAAAAAATTGAATATTTTTCGATTTTCTAACTCATCAGCGTCATTAGGGGAATAGTCCCAATCGTCTGTAGAAGCGATAACAACAGTATCGTTCTTAAAGTCAACTATAGCGCCAACACCATATGTAGTGATAAGCTGAGTTTTTCTTATATCTCCAACGGAGATCTTTTTGTCTGAATATGTTGATATGCCATTCTTCTGCATAATCTCTTATTCTAGGCTCGATACTTTCGACACGTTCAAGCATGGTTTGTTTTATCTGCTCTATATCTTTATCATCAGCAGTTTTTCGACGATGGCAGCAAAAATCCTGCTCTCACACAGAAGATCGTGGACAGCGTATCGAGGCTTTCTGAGAAGGATCAGAAGCTTGTTCTGGAGATTTCGGAGAGGTTGTGGAAAGATTGAATCGATAAAGTGCCTTAATGCTAGTCATAAGGCACTTTTGCTATGTGGAGCATACAAAAACAGAGTTACGCTTTTTGATTCTGTGAAGCACTTATAAGTACACCCACTCTTAAATCAGGCAATAGACCATATTCGATGAATATAAAATAACGCAACATGAGGCTATGTCTCCGAAACTATTAATGGAGGCATAGCTATTTTTTCTCTTGAAATAATCTCTCCGATGTGGTATAATGATAACTGATACATAAAGCATGACCAATTGTGAGGTGATTGCTATGAATATTGCTATCGTTGATGATGAACCTGTATTCTTAAAACAACTTCATAACAGATTAAGAGAAATGAAACTCCCCGACTGCGAAATACACGAATTTACAAGCGGGAGAGACTTATTGAGTTTCTATGTCAAGGGAATGTATGAAGTCATCATACTCGATGTTGAAATGCCCGATCTGACCGGATTGCAGACCGCTGAAAGAATCAGACAGATAGATGGTTCAGTTATTATTTCTTTCCTGACGAATTATGCCGAATTTGCCGTTAAGGGCTACGATGTGGGAGCGTTTCGCTATATATTGAAAAATCAGCCAGACTATGTATATACCAAACAGCTAAATTCTATCATTGCTGAGTGCCAGCAGCGATTTAGAACTTTCACTTTCAATAATAAAAATCTGTCATTCAAGTTCAGGCTGACAGATATTCTTTACTTTGAGGGACATAGAAGAAAGGTATCACTATTCACAGTTAATGGTGAATTGGAGTACGGCGGCGATTTTTCAACTGTGTGTGGCGAGTTGTTAAAGTACAATTTCGCTATTATAAACCGTGGAATACTTGTAAATCTTGACCATATACAGAATATTACCAAGTACGATATTATTCTAAGCAACGGCAGAAAAATCCCCATAGGCAAAACATATAAAGATGAGATAGTTGCTCGCTATCTTAACTATGCAACAGGGAGATGATCGAGTTGCCCGTATTGATTGAAAATATCATTGAGATTGTCAATGTAGCAATTGAAATGATGTTGGTATTCTTATACTTTTCCTTGTTGAGTAAGGCAAAAGTTAATAAAGCAGTTCTTTATCTGTCGTATCTTCTTTCTACTGTAATACTGTCAGCGACAGTTTTGTTGACAGATAATATTTTAGTGTATCTGATTACAACCATTATTCTTATTAGCTCCATGTCCTTTATTTGTTATGATGATTCAATCCGTCATAAAATATTTTGGAACATATTGTTTTTACTGATTATATCTATATCTGAACCTATTGTGATTGGATTACTTTGCATTGCTAATATGGGAACACCAGATGAATTCTTAGAGTCTGGTTTAGGACGTTATCTCGGAATGGTAGGCACAAATATAATTTATTTATGGCTTATAGGATTGATGCACCGCATAATAAACAAAAAAAATCGTGAACTGCCGATAAAATATTGGATATTGATAATAGTTATTCCAATCATAAGTATTTTTCTTTTACAAACAATGCTTGATGGATTTGTTGGCAGCAACACTTATAGTTATGTTTCTTTGGGCGTTTCTCTTGCAGGAATTATCTTTATAAACCTTGCTATGTTTAATTTCTTTGAAAGTTTTGAAGATAAGATAAAGTTAAAATACCTTGAAACAATAAAGCAACAGGAACAGGAAAACTATAAGCTGCTTACCCTGTCATACAAGCAAGTACGAGAGTTTAAACACGATATTGAAAATCAATTTTTAGTTCTGAATGATATGTTGGAAAACAATGATACTGATTCTGCTAAGGAATATCTTGTCAAGCTAAGCTCATTTGTAAGGCTTGCTAACAGACTCTGCTATACTGGTAATAATGCCGTCGATTCTATTGTGAACATCAAGGGTTCTCTTGCTCAGACATACGGTATAGAGTTTATTTGCAAGGTCAATATCATAACAAATATCAAGGCAGACGAATTGGAGTTGTGCCGTATCATCGGAAACGCTCTTGACAATGCAATAGAAGGTTGCCAGAGAGCTGGTGTATCACATAAGCATATTTGGATAAGCCTAATGGAAGAACGAGAGAAGCTATTTATTGTCATTACAAATACATCAGATAAGGTAGATACATCTGTTTTAACATCAACAAAGAAAGAACAAGGGCTTCACGGCATAGGGATAAACAGTATCAAATCCTCCGTTGATAGATTGGGTGGGTTAGTAAGTTTCGATTATGATGACGGAATTTTTAAGCTGAACATTATGGTTCGTAATTGTTTACAAATTTAACTATTTGCATTTCGGGACAAGAAGACGACATTTGGGGACACTTTGAGACCTTTTTTCTCAAAACCTATTGAAAAAATTTGCAACTTGTGTTATGATTTTTGCAGGAAGTGATTCAGAAATGATTTCAAAACTTGCAAAAAGCATAGCACACTTTTTTGTGGTTCAGAACATAACGGAAGAATCCAAAGAGGTGATCTACGCATATGGAATGGAGCTGCTGATCTCTGATGTGCTGAATACCATTATCGTCCTGCTGATTGCTCTGTTTTCCCATACGCTGCCTGCGGTTGTTGTATTCATAGCCGTATTTATGGGGTTGAGACAGTTTGTAGGTGGGTTTCACGCTAACAGTCATCTTAGTTGTATGTTCACGCTTGTCATGGTGATGATGGTTTTCTCTTACGGCATTTGCAATGTAAGCGGACATATTACGCCAATATTCAGCATCAGTTTCATAATGATAGCATTACCAATCATTCTATGTATTGCTCCCGTTCCGCATCCGAATAAACCGATGTCAGAGGAAAAGAGTGTCAAGCTAAGGAAAAGAAGCTGCATCTTAGCTGTTACCCTATCCGTTGTCACGATTGCACTGCTTGTATTCCAATATCAAAAACTAAGCCTTTATGTATCAAGCGGAATGCTGCTGTCAGCAATCATGGCACTGCTCGGTCACTTTTTGAATCGGGGTGATAACAGTAAACGATGATAAGGAAAGAGAAAAACGGAGTATTTTGGCGATTGTAATTCTTGCTCTTGTAAGGCTGGTGCTGTATATCTCAAATGGCAGCGTTTGCGGTATTACGTTTTATCAACCGAAAGAGCCTGACTTATCTGAACTGTTTGAAAGGAGGGATTTGTAATGAAAAAGCTGATGAGCATAGCAAAGAAGGCTTCTACGGCACTGGCGGCTCTTGCGCTGGTGGTAGCTACCACATCAGTTCCGAGTGCTTGCTTCCATTGGTTCGCACAACCTGTAGAGCCAGAAGAGCTGAGAAACTATGTAAACAAGAAATAATTGGCAACTGTGTGTTGCAGAAAGGTGGTATGAAATGGTTAAGAATAAGATTTTGAAACGTATCGTGGCAGGTCTTAGCTGTATTGCGTTATCTACAACTATGCTTACGAGTTTACCTGCTTTTGCCGATGATTATGTTGACGAATATCAATATTACTCAACGTTAGATCCTAATGGTGAAGAGTACCAAGAATGGAAATCAAATCTGGCAAGTTCTGCTGTAAGTGTTCCCCAAAATAGAATGCTTAAAAGTATTCTCAAAAATAATACTTTAATAGCAAATGACTACATTGAGTTCAACACTGCAAGTAATGGTCACTATACTATTGGTACAATAGGAGGAAACCCTAACAGTTCAACTGATGATAATAAAAAGATGCTTTTCGGTCATCCGGGTGGAGGAACATCAAAAACAACAATTGTTGTTGGTGAAAGCATAAATGAGTTTACATCATCAAATGTAACTTATGATGCTGATGGTTCTAAAAGTGTTTCCAAAGCTTCTTATGATGGTGTTGATGTCACACAAGAACTATCTATTATTGAGAATTCGGCGACTGGACGAGATGATGTTGTTAAGATTAAGTATATCGTCAAAAATGATACAGAATACGCCAAACAAGTGGGCATAAGAATTATGATGGACACTATGCTCGGTGGTAATGATGCTGCGCCATTCAGAGTAAACGGATCTGATGTAACAACTGAAACCGTATATTCAGGTTCTAATATTCCGCAAATATGGCAAGCCTTTGATTCCGCAACTAATCCCGGTGTAGTAGCACAAGGTACATTCTACAAATCGGGAGACAGAAAACCTGATAAAGTACAATTTACTAATTGGGGAAATGTAACAAGTACGCTATGGGATTATGTGACTCAGCCAGGACGATCTAATGGAGATAGTGCAGTATCCATCACATGGAACAAAGATACTTTCACCAGTGGTGAAACACGAGAATTTGTTACCTATTATGGATTGAGTGAGTTAGAACAGAATTTAATTCCTCCGTTAGCATTAAGTGTATACGCTGATAATAAGGTTAGTATTTCCAATTTTAATTATGATGATATAAATGCAAATGTATATTTGGATAATATTGGAGATGGCGATGCGACAGATGTATCGATAAAAATCACTGCTGATAACCTTGAACCAAAGTATGGAACCTCACTTACACACAATTATTCGGTAATAAAGCCAAGTAAAAGCTATTCAATTCCTTTGAAATTTATAGTTCCAACAGATTCAAAACATAATTCTGATATAAATGCAAAATTGGATTTTGAATTATCATACAAAGTTGCCAAGACCGGTGATACAGAAGTAAAGCGAATAACCAAAAACATAACAATTCCTAAATTGAAAAGAGCCGTTGTAGTAGTACCGGGAATAATGGGAATAGATCTTGCAAAAACATCAAATGATGAAAGTGTATGGGGATCTTGGATTGAACAGCCAAGTAACTTTGATGATGTTAAAAAAATTCACAATGCGTTCCAGTCGCTCAAATGCGATTACTACGGTAATAGTAATATTGAATTATATCCTGTTAATAATTATGGATATGATGATACTTATAAAGGAATAATTGAATCACTAAATAATGATACTGATATTTCTGATAAGTATGATATCTTATTTTTCCCGTATGATTGGAGAATGGGAGCGCAAATAACGGCTAATAATCTTCATGATCTTATTAGTGATTATAATGAGGTAGTTTTTGTTGCACATAGTATGGGTGGTATTGTTACAGAAAAATACATTTCGGAATATGGTGCTGATAATATTTCTAAACAAATAACTGCCGGAACACCATTTTGGGGTGCGCCAACGATGCTTTGCGTTTTAAGCACTGGTGATTTATCATATATCATAGGAGGACTCGGGGTAGCAGAATCATTATTTACTTCATTTGAACTTCCAAGTGTTTTGGTGAATTTAGGCAGTTGTTATGATTTGTTGCCAAATAAAGATTATACAGATGACTGGCAGTGGATATATTCATATAAACGAACTTATGATCATTGGTATGATTATTTTATAGATAACGGCAATTTTACGTATTTTACATTTGACGAATTTGATGAGCTGATTTCTGATGATTATAATAATTATCTTTGGATAGATGGAAAATATAACCATAGCCGCATAAAAATATCCCAAAACAATACTAATAATCTGAAAAGAATAGCATTAGTAGGAAGTAATAGAAATACCATTTCAACTATTCAACATTGTCCTGGCGATAGAGGATTGCAATTCGTTCCAGAATATGGTATTGGCGATAGTGTAGTTCCAATTGAAAGTGCAACAATGAATTTTAATCACGATCTTTTGGATATAAAAATCTTTGATCAAGATCATATGGGGTTAATACAGAGTCAGGAATGCATAGATGAGATATTAAAAAACATAAAAGATACAAAATCATTTATGAAGCTGCCCATGAGAACAAAAATGGCAAATAACAATCTTACATCTAATGCCATAGAAGAAACCAAGACACTTTCAAATAAGCTTGCTATTTCAGGTTATTTTGATTTATTCTTTTCAAACGAAACCTGTTCATATTATTACACAAATTCAGAGGTTCATGAAGGGAATAATTTTAAATTTGACCCTTTAACATCAGTTGGCAATCCGATTTTACTGGCTCAATTTGCTGATGATAATTATGATTGTAAAATCAATTCACTTGCTGATCAAAACACTGATATTATGTGCAATATTGATGGAAACATCTATTTGTATACCAATATCTCTGTGAATAGTGGATCTGTATTATTCTTAAATTTATCAGATGGTTCATTTTTTATTAACATTGATCTTGATAATGATGGTGAAATAGATACAACTGTTACGCCAACTATCAATCCAGGGGTAATTCAAGATGATGAGAAATCACCTGAAATAACAGTAGAATCTTGCAATGCAGGTATTAGTAACTCAAATACTATAAATCCCAATATAGTTATAACTAACAACTCTGACAAGCCTTTAAAAATGAGTGATATAACTATAAATTATGTATTTAATGCAGACAATAAAGAAAACCTTGAATACCATTGCGACTGGCTTGCTGTAGATAATCAATACTTAGGTAATACTTCGGTTTGTGAATTTGTTAATGACGATTACGGAAATACATATGCAAAAATCAAATTTAATACCGATGTTGAACTTCAACCTAATAAACAGTTTGTAATCCATTTTAGACTAAATGCAGCAGATTGGTCTAATTGGGATACATCGAATGATTATTCAATGGGAACAGAACAGCTATTGCCAAATGATAAAATAATTGTTTTTTATAATGAACAGCTTATAAGCGGTGTCCAGCCTTGAAGTAGAGGTTGAAGCAATGAAAAAAACAATTATAATTATAATTATATCATTATTAGTTACGGCAGGCACTTTTGTTTTATCTAAGTATCACAACAGAGATAAAATGATGACTCAAATGAATAAAGATATACAAGATTATTATTATATAAGCTGTCCAAATGGAAATGAGCTTGACATCAAGCAAAAGAGCAGTAATGAATATCAATACTCTATTCTTAGTTATCCTTTTAGCACAACAGAATACACTAACAAATTTACATTCAGATTAAAAGTGAGTCTTGATCAGAAATTCATATTTGAAAAAATCGGCTTATTGACAGGCACAAGCGGAGTAAACGCAAATACAGACTTTCCTAATTGTCTTATTAAAGAAAATGATTCTTCTCAATATCAACGTTTTTTTCTCCCCACGCCAGAAGAAGATAATGATGTTTCAACAATCCTTGGCGAAGGCAAAATATATGTATCATTCAAGAATGCAATCAATTCATCAGATATATCATCTGTAATAGATGAATATAGTGAATACGGAACAGTGACATGGCTTTGGGTCGATACTTACAATGATTCTGATTCAACACTACCAACGATTCAAAATCCTCAAAATGACGAAAGAGGAGTGTATGGTATCCCGTTGTTCTATGCTGGCGAAAAGCTCATTTCACCATTAGATAAGTTTGTTAATATAATAAATGATAAACACGCTTATTTGGAAGACGAATTTGAAAACATAAGAAACGGTATTAATACAGGTAAAGATACTATTAAGCAATCTGATATTAATATTATAGGTATTGTTTTATTGTCCCAAAAAGATTTGAACCGTAGTGCCATAATAAACGAAATCGCCATAAAGGGAAATGTCTATGTAGTTAACTAAACTATAAATTTATTGTTATCTTGTTTTATTGCCAAATACTATATTTTTCGTTCCACACAAGTCTGAATAGGCATTGTGGGGCACACCACAACAGGCACAAACTCTATTGGAACTGAATAACCGCAAGCCCTCGGAAATGCTCTTGTAAGCGTTTCTGAGGGCTTTTTCTTTTCAGCGGTTAGAATTCCGCTCCGCAGGCTCGGATAGTGATGTGTGGCATTTCCGTTCGCCTGACGGTCAAGCTGAGGTCGGCTCGGTGATGCCGTGACGGAGTTCATACTCACGCACACGGCGGTAGAAAGTATTTGCTGACATATTCATTCTCCGCATAAAGTCCCTGCCCGTGATGTGCTTGGCTCTCCATTCCCCATAGAGCTGACCGAACCTCGTCCAGTCGGTGGGGATAGGCTTTCGCCCGGTGTACTTGCCCTGAGCCTTAGCGATCTCGATGCCCTCACGCTGTCGCTGTTTGAGCTGCTCACGCTCCAACTGTGAGAGTGCAGCGAACACGGTGAGCATAAATTTGCCCGCAGGAGTGTCGGTGTCAATTTTCTCCTTGTGGCTGATGAGCGTTACTCCCTTGTCTGTGAGGGTGTCGATGATGTTCAGCAAGTCCTTTGTGGAGCGTCCCAGACGGCTGATACTCTCGATGTAGAGGGTGTCACCCTCACGCACATAGTCAAGCATTGCCCTGAGCTGAGGGCGGTCGGTGTTCGCTCCTGACAGCTTCTCGGAGAAGATGCGGTCAACCTGATAACTGCACATGATCTCCTGCTGTCTCGCTGTTTCCTGATGCTCCGTAGAAACACGGATATAACCTATTTTGCTCATAGTTGTTGTTTCCTTTCTTTATTCAAGTGTATTTTTATTTCTATGTTTAGCCTGTGTCCTCTGACGGCTTTTCTCACGCTCACGCTTCATCTGCTGTTCGTTGATGTACTGGCGCACCTGTCGGGTGTACTTCTTCGCCGTTTCACGCTTGGTGAGGAATGCGGTATGCTCGACATTAAGCCTGTTCCACTTCGATTTCAGCTTGTTGGACTTCTCCAAAAGGTCAAGCATCGTCGGCGGTTTGCCGTCAACAGCATACTTCTTGATATGCTCCTTGATGTACTTGACCGTCTGCTCGTAGTCCTCGATAGTGGCGGCATTTTTCTTCTTGAAACGGCTCTGCGACCAGCCCGATTTGCCCTGATACTCCTTGTAAACAGGCTCCAGCTCGTCACGGTGCTTCATCTTTGCAATGAGCGTGTCGATAGCTGTAAACTTCTTTTTCAGATCGGCACGCTCAGTTGTGTGGTCATCGGAGTGAGGTGTATTGAAGAAGAATCCAGACAGCTCGCTGAATGACATAACGCCACCAGCTTCAAGGTCTGCGATGATTTCGTTTGCTCTGCCCATACCTCTGATAGCTTTCCACGGATCTTCTTTCTTTTCAGGTGCTTTACTCTCCGTAGGTGTGGGCTGTGGTGTCCGGGCAGACGGTTCAGGCTTCGGATTGATAGCAGTTGCGTTAAGCATATCAAGCTGTGCCTGCCGTCTTGCTCGTCGGGCTGCAAAGAACTTCTCCACCTGTTCCGCAGCAGCTTTTCTCTTTGCGGTTTCACTTGTTTCGGTGATAGTTTCAGGCTCGGCAGATTGTTTCGGCTTTGTCGGTGCGGTGACTGTCTGTGTCGGCTTCGGCTCGGTCTTTGGAACAACAGGCTTCGGCGCTTCGATAAGCATATCGGGAGTGACATTCGCCGCTGACAGCTTTTCCTGTATCTCCGCTATCTGCTCGGCTATGCGTTCGGGGGTGAAGTCTGCGCCCAGGGTGTCGGCTCTTGTAAACTTCTGTTGACCGTCACCTGATAAACGGAATTTCAGCTTGACCTTATTGCTTGGCTTGTAAACATATTCGATACTGCACTCCGAACATTTTTCAAGAAAATCCTTGAAGTCACGGCTGTAAAGCATGACCTCCGCAATCCTGACACGGAGCTTATCTTTCCACGACTTGCCCTCTTTCTGCATATTCCTCTCAAAGTGAGATACCCCATGTCCCTTTTCAGGCTCGGAGATAACAGATATACCGTGTTCAGCACATATCTCGTCCGAAATCTCACGCAACTCTGCCCACGCTCTTTCAGACTTTCTGCCTTGATTATGCTCGGTGGTAAAGCTCAGACCGTTATACAGATTTGTGTTGTTGAAAATGATGTGGCAATGCAGGTGCGACTTGTCATGATGAACAGCAATGACATACTGATAATCGCCTTTCAGATAACGGTCGCACAGCTCCTCTCCGATCTGCATAGCTTGTTCGGGCGTGACTTCACCGGGGGCAAAGCTCTGTATCATGTGGTAGGCAAGGATTTGGGTGCGTCCTGTTCCTGTGTTTCGGACGGCTCGGAAGTCCTCGCTTGCTCCTGCGCTATCGGCTCGGCAAGCATAAGAGTTGACATATAAACCGTCGATGGTCTTATCATCTCTTGTGATGTAAGCGATCGCTGCGCTGACTGTTGCCCTGATCGTATGGATAGAAGTGTATGCCAAATTTCGTTTACCCCTTTCTTTATCTCGGTAATATCCTCGGCATAGATGTGACCTGTGCTGTAAAGTCGGACAAGTATCTGGTTGATGTTTGCTCCGATGCGTTTCATCAGACGGTTACACTCGGCAATTTCGGAACGGTCGGGCGTGAGATCAACCCTCGCCCGAACACAATCACGGATATACTCGGTCTTGTTCTTGTAACCGTACTGCTCACACTTGGAAAGAATGTCCTGCATTTCCGATTCGGTGAAACGAACATTGAGGGTGTAGGACTTCTTCTCCTTCTTGCGTTTCAGGTACTTGCGTTCATCGTCGGTAAGCTGGCTCTCGTCCTTGTCGGCAAGGCACTTGTCAAGGTCGGCTCTGACCTCTTTGTCAAGTGCGTGATTGATTGCTCCCTCGTAGGTCATACCCTCAAACTCCATAGCCTTGTGTTTGGGCGGTCTTCCACGCTTCTTTTTCTCGGTTTTCATAGTGGTGTCTCCTTTGTTTGTATTTCGGCGTTAGCCGATTTTCTTGACCGCTGTGCGGTCGTTTCGGGGCTTGGGGTGTCCCTAACAAGCATTTGGTATTTTCGCTCGCTGTGCGGCGCAAAATACAATGCTTGTTATTTTTGTTGCGCTGTAGCGCTATTTTCCAGCCTGTGGGATTTTCATATCACTCAGGCTTTCGATGCTCCGTCAGCGAATTTGGAGCTATGCGACTTAAACTCTCCGCCGCTTAGGTCGGCGGTCATACTCGCTCACGCTCCTGCGTGATGCACTCAATATCATCACTCTTGAAATTGTAAACTGGCTCAGCGCAGTTATTGCGCAGTCTGGGCGGCAGTCCTATGAAATATGCTCCCATAAGTTAATACCAAATTATTGACCGCTTCGTTAAGTATACCGCAGAAAAATTTTATGATGAAAATGATATGCAGGGGTGCGTGTGATCGTCACAACGTCAAAGCCCTTCACTTTTCTACCGGTGTTTTTGAGAAAATGGCGTTGTTTTTCAGAAAAGTTTACACTTTGTTCATGACGGTTCTCCCTTGTGCCTAAATTCAACAGCATATTTCTATACAGAATGTGAATAGGTCACGGCGGCACTCGGATAAAACCCCCTCTATATATACAAGCACGTTCAATCAGGAAACGGGCATGATTTTTATAAAAATAGTTGCTCCGTGATAATAATTCTCCGTATTGAATAAATCAGAAATGGTGACCTATGCAGTATGCAGTCAATGTGATATGGCTCGGATTTGCAATGCTCGGTCTGCTTTCTGCAAAATTCCCCATAACAATTTCACGAATGAAGAAGTTTTATGGCGCACTCAACTTCTTGCGCAATGCGAATAGACTTTTGCTGTCCGAGAATGCTATAATATTAGCATAGGGTATTATCCCTAAATCCAATACATTGGGAGGTGATGAGAATGAGTAAGAAAGCTAAGACCGAGGTTGATGAGAAGTCCGCTGTTATCATTACGGATGCTGTTCTTGCGGAGAATCAGGCAAAGCTCGACAGCTACGAAAAGTCTATCAAAGCTGTGCAGGAGCGCAGGCGCAAGGTCATCATTGATAGCAAGCTCTACACCTACGATAAGCTCTCACAGCTTTACGGCGGTGCGGAGGGACAGGCACTTCTCGATGCTGTGACTGCGGAGCATACGCTGATCGGCAAGCTGACAGCAAGCGGTATGACCTATGAGCAGATTGGTGAGCTGGCTGACGATAGTTCTGCCGATGCTGACAACAGCTCGGACGAAAGCTATTCCGAAAAGTACGCTAAGCAGATGAGCTTTTCAGAAACAGATCATTCCTATTCGGAGTAACATATATTCCGACAACAAAACGATTGCTGTGTAAGGGACGGCTCTGCCGTTCCGTACAGCACCTGTGCAGGCGTAACGCCCCTGCAACAAAAAGCCATTGCGTGTAGAGATAGATAATCGCAGGCGGAAAGGAGACACTTGCCAAGAAAAGATACAGGATTTACTTTGGCTGAGCTGAATGAGAGATATAAAGATAAGCCGACCAGCAAAGCCGTGTACGAAGTGGACGGTCAGCGTTATGCTGTGACAAGTCATTTCGTGGGTGAAAAAGACCTTGATAAGGTGCTTTATGAACTTGCTTTCAAAAGAGCGTTTCAGAAAACCGAAAAGAACTAAAAAGTTTTGAAAAAAGACTTGCCATATTCGGTTTTCTGCGCTATAATAGTTGTATCATCGAATATGGTTTGCTTTGATTGGAAAGGAGTTATTATGGCAAAGCAAACTACTTACAATGTCGGGATCTATGTGCGTTTGTCGCAGGAGGACGAACGTGCGGGCGAATCCCTTTCGATTGAAAATCAGAAGAAGATGCTGACGGAATATGTCAGCAAGCAGGAGGGGTGGAATCTTATCGAGATATGCGAGGACGATGGCTATTCGGGAACAAGTTTCGATAGACCAGGTATCAAGCAGATTCTTGATGATGCAAAGTCGGGAAAGATAAATCTTATCCTCTGTAAAGACCTTTCACGTTTCGGAAGAAATTATATCGAGGTCGGTCAGTATATAGATTACATTTTTCCTTCATTCAATATCCGCTTCATCGCCCTGAGCGACAATGTAGACACGCTTGACAGAAACAGTTCGGCAATGGATCTTATGCCTGTGATGAATTTATTCAACGAATGGCACGCCGCCAACACGTCAAAGAAGGTACGCAGTGTCATGGCAGCAAATTCTCGGCAGGGCAAGTATCTGGCGGCTTCAGCTTCTTATGGTTACATCAAGGCAGATGATGAAAAGCATACGCCCTTGATTGATGAAGATGCCGCCGTTATCGTAAGACGTATATTTGAGCAGAGGGCAAGAGGGTTAAGTCCGAAGCAGATCGCTATACAGCTTAACAAGGACGGCATCGCAACTCCCTCGGATCATCGTTATCAGCTTAAAGGCAAAGATAATCCCCTTGTGACTTCACATCTGTGGAATGATTGTATGGTGCGTGGCATTCTTAACAATGAGATTTATATCGGAAATCTCGCACAGCAGAGAGTGACAACGGTATCCTACAAAAATCACAAGCAGATACGCAAGGACAGGTCGGAATGGATAGTGATTGAAAATAATCATGAACCTATCATTTCAAGAGAGCTGTGGGACAAGGTTAGAGAGGTTGACGCATCGGTGAGTATCGGCAAGACAACAAAAGAAGGCGTGATTCTTCCGCTGTCAGGATTTATGTACTGCCCAGACTGCGGTTACAAGATGAAAATGAACAGAACCATGCACACCTCTAAGAAGCGTGGAACATATGAGACTGTCAGCTATCGCTGTGGTACTTATGTTAGAAGCGGAATGGACGGCTGCACTCCTCATTCCATTTTGGAAAGAGTAATTTCACAGATTGTTGTTGACGATATTAGAGCAAAGGCACGACTTGCCGTTGAGGACGAGGACGCACTCCGTGAAGCCGTTAGAAAACGCAGACAGGCTACTGCCGATGCGGAGAGCCAGCATAACAGCAAGGAACTCCATGAGGGTGAGAAAAGGCTTGCACAGCTCGAAACGCTTATCAGTAAGACCTATGAAGAAAAGCTCCTCGGTACTGTACCCGAAGAACTCTGCGTGAAAATGCTGAATCAGTATCTTGATGAGCAGAAGATGCTGAGAGAGAAAGTCGCTGTACTGAAAGAAAAGTGCGAAACCGCTGAACAGGCTGAAAAGGATATTGACAGATACATTGAAAATATCAAGAAGTATGTCGATATTCAGGAGCTTACCCGTGAGACTTGTTTGGAGCTTATCGAGTACATCGTGATTGGTGATCGTCCCGAAAGCAAGGACGAGGACAGGCAGATTCACATCTTTTACAAGTTCCTTGACAAAGGGCTTACGGAGAAAAGAAACATTCTGCTTCCGCAGAATGTGGAGTAAATAATATTTGGGTGTACTTTTATGGGGTTCTCCTCCTCAAAGCATAACCCTACTTGTTTAGGTAATACAAAAACTCCCCTGCGGCGTTAAGTTCTGATAATAAAAAAAGCCATGACGGACAATGCCCGTCACGGCGAGTGACTGGTCGAGGTGACGGGACGTTGAACAGTGGGTTCAAGCCTGCGTTTCGACCAAAATAAAAAGGGTTATGCTTTTCAATTCCTCAAAGCATAACCCTACTTGTTTAGGTAATACAAAAACTCCCACTGCGGCGTTAAGTTCTGATAATAAAAAAAGCCATGACGGACAATGCCCGTCACGGCGAGTGACTGGTCGAGGTGACGGGACTTGAACCCACGGCCTCTGCGTCCCGAACGCAGCGCTCTACCAAACTGAGCCACACCTCGAAATACCACTGTAATATTATATCACACCCATCAAACCTTGTCAAGGCGTTTTTTTCTGTTTTGTATCCTCTTTGCTCTTTTTTACTGCGTTGACCTTTGGTGCATGACGAATTTATTGAAATCATTCTCATTGTAACTTATTTTCATTGACATACGCCTTGCGTTGTGATATTATATATATAAAGGTGTTCTCGTTTAAAAGTTTTTGTATGAGGTGATGAAATTGATGAATATGAAGAAAAGAATGTTGAGCATTGTCCTGTCTGGCGCAATGGCTGTTTCTACTGCTGTGTCTGCTGGATCGTTCAGTGCCTTTGCCGTGGCGCAATGTGTTGCGTATTCAGGCTCTAATGTGAATGCTCAGGACTATGTGCAATGGTCTGACACAGTGAAATCTTACCTGACAGTGTGCGACAACGGCAATTATATGCGTGTCCAGTCAGGCGCTATCGAGGGCAAGCTCCTTGTGGAATATTACAGCTCTGATTTTGAACCGCTCAGCACTAAGCTTATCGACAACGAGCTGCCTATCTTTGGTGCTTTCTATGACTCCGGCAATAATTATTATGTCCTTAGCGGTCAGGAAAATCCGAAACAAAACGACTCCCTCGAGGTTTTCCGTATAACGAAGTATGATAAGAATTGGAACAAAATAAAGTCCTGCGGTCTGTATGGCGCTAACACTACAGTTCCATTCGATGCAGGCTCGGCAAGAATGACCCACAGCGGTGACCACCTGCTTGTCAGAACTTGCCACGAGATGTATAAGTCAAGCGACGGCAATAATCATCAGGCTAACGTTACCATTGAAGTGGATATGCCTTCAATGACTATCACTGATTCGTATACCGGCATCATGAACGTTGATTATGGCTATGTGAGCCACTCATTCAATCAGTTTATAAAAACTGACGGCAACCATATAGTCGCCCTCGACCATGGTGACGCTCATCCACGTTCTGCCGTTCTGGTGAAGTATAATTCTGATTTTACTACAGGCAAATTCTTCCCAAGCTATTTTGAACAGGTCAGCAATATCGACGTTGTAACATACCCTGAATATACCTCCGGTCACTATAACTATACAGGTGCGGCTATAGGCGGCTTTGATGTGTCATCATCAAGCTATATCGTGGCACAGAGTACAGTTGACCTTGATTATATCAATACGTCAGAAACACGAAACGTCTACGTTTCCGCTGTTTCAAAGGACCTTTCCACAAACAAGCTCAATAAGATAACTTCTTATGCAGAGGGTACAGACTCGGCTTCTGCTCCACAGCTTGTGAAGATAAATGATAACAGCTTTTTGCTGTTGTGGGCCAGAGATACAAAGGTAAGCTGTGTAAAGCTAAACGCTGACGGCACAGTAAACGGCAGTATACACACCTTTGAGGGAAGCCTTTCAGATTGCCAGCCTGTTATCAAAAACGGCAGAGCAGTATGGTATGTTTACGATAAAAATAACGTGACCTTCAACTCCCTGAACCTTTCAAATCTTGACGATATCAAGACGGTTGACGTCAAAACAGGTCATGACTACGAAACAAAGTACGCATCAAAAACTGACGGCACTGTAACACAGACCTGCAAGTCTTGCGGCTATGTGAATAAGTTCACAGTTCCGACCTCTACCACTGTTTATTGGCGCACAGACCTTTCGAATACGACCTTTTCAAGCGTATTGAGCAAAACTCAGTTCAGTGTGGGCGACAGCATTGATTTTTGGCTTTATGACGATACAGATTACACAGTTGAATTTTCTGATCGCAGTATGGTAAGTGTAAATAAGCTTGAAAACTATGCTAATGATATCAGACGTATCACATTCAAAAATGGCGGTTCACTCACTGTAAAAATTTATCCTACATACAATCCGTCTGTAGCAAAGACATACAAACTCACCTGCGGATGCACGAGCCACACATATGGCAGTGCTGTTGTCACAAAACAGCCTACCTGCACATCAGAGGGTACAAAAACAAAGACTTGCACAAAGTGCAATGCGACAGTTACAGAAACTATACCAAAGACTTCACACAAATATGTCGACACAGTTGTTGCACCTACTTGCACAGTTGACGGCTACACTCTCCACAAGTGTTCTGTTTGCGGTACTTCATACAAGGACAACACAACAAAAGCAACAGGTCACAGCTACGGAAACTCTGTTGTAACAAAACAACCAACCTGCACATCAGAGGGTACCAAAACAAAGACTTGCACAAAGTGCAATGCGACAGTTACAGAAACTATACCAAAGACTTCACACAAATATGCTGACACAGTTGTTGCACCTACTTGCACTGCTGACGGATACACGCTCCACAAGTGTTCAGTTTGCGGTGCTTCATACAAGGACAACACAACTAAAGCAACAGGTCACAGCTACGGAAATTCTGTTGTAACAAAACAGCCGACCTGCACATCAGAGGGTACTGCTATAAAGACTTGCACAAAGTGCAATGCGACAGTTACAGAAAAGCTTCCTGCAAAGGGTCACACCGCAGTTACCGACAAGGGCTACTCTGCTACTTGCACCACCGCAGGCAAAACAGACGGCTCACATTGCTCAGTTTGCAATACTGTTATCAAGGTTCAGACAGTGATAAATGCCACAGGTCACAAGCCAAGCGGTTGGATAGTCGACAAAGCGGCTTCTATCGGAGTTAAAGGCTCAAAGCACAAGGAATGTACAGTCTGCAAGAAAGTTCTTGAAACGGCTGAAATTCCTGCACTTTCAAGAATTAGCATCTCAAAGGCAAGCGTGACACTTTCCACTTCGACCTACGCATATGATGGCAAGGCAAAGAAGCCTGGTGTAACGGTCAAGCTAAACGGCAAAACTTTGAAGAATGGCACAGATTACACAGTTTCCTATTCAAACAACACCAAGGTCGGAACAGCAAAGGTCACTATCACAGGCAAGGGCAATTACACTGGCTCAGTTTCTAAGACCTACAGTATCAAAAATAACTTCAAGAAAGCCACAGTTTCGGGCATTTCCACAAAGGCTTTCACTGGCAAGAACATCACTCAGAGCATTACTGTTAAATACAATGGCAAAACTCTAAAGAATGGCACTGACTACACAGTTTCGTACTCAAACAACAAGAAAATAGGCACTGCCACAGTAAAAATTGCAGGAAAAGGTTCTTACACAGGCACTATCACAAAGACGTTCAAGATAAATCCTGCAAAGCAGGAGATACAGAAACTCACGGCTAAGAGCAAGGCATTCTTTGTGGATTGGGCGCAGAAAGGTTCTGCTACTGGATACGAGATACAATACGCTACCAACTCAAAGTTCACAAGTGCAAAGAAAGTTACCATAACAAACAATAAGACCGACAAGACCACTATTTCAAAGCTTTCGGGCAAAAAGAAATACTATGTTCGTGTTCGTTCGTACACAACTGTAAAGGGTACTAAGTATTATGGCGCTTGGTCGGCTTCAAAGAGTGTTACTACAAAGAAGTAATTTTATATGAGAACAGCGTATCGCAGGGGACTGCGGTACGCTGTTTTATTTTTACTTTGATATTGCAGTTCGAGGCCTCAAAAATTATTCTTTTCCTAGTCTTTCAGACACTTCAAGCACTAATCGTTGGTCTTTTTCCGAAAGTTTCGATACGCTCTCAACTATTTTCTGTGTCAGGGCAGGGTTTTTGCTGCCATCGTCGAAAAACTGCTTCGGAGTGACTTCAAGATACTCGCAAATGGCAAGAAATTCACCAAGGGACGGCATCGTCCGTCCTGATGATATGCTTTGAATATACCCTTTACTGTGTCCGAGTGCAAGGCTCATCTTGTATTCGGACACATTTTTTTGCAATCTAAGCTGCGTGATTCTGTTGCTGATATCCTTTTCTGTCATTTTCTCACTCCCTTCGTCGATTTGTATCACTATACCTATTATAATATATATAATGTGACGATATTACCGCTTATATTAGTATTATTTCTTGACATATACCGCTCAAAAGGGCTATAATGTAAAAGTAAACTAATTTTAAACGGACATACCTTTGTCTGGCAATTATGCTATACTGAAAGCAAGATAAAACGACAAAATACGATGATCTGCCGCACCAATAATTTGACATTTTTGGTTAAAATAAAAAATATTCTTCGAAAACGTTATACTAAGCAGCCAGCTTAACAAATTCAAAATCAAATGTGGTATAATTGTAAGAAAGAGGGGTAATAAAATGGAAAATGAGCGTTTAGACAGAGTACTTGAAACATTTTATCGGCTTTTGCACGGCGAGGTCGTACCTAATCGGCTTATTGCGGAGGAGTATGGGATATCATCCAAAAGCGTCAGTCGTGACATTGCAAGGATAAACGATTTTCTTGCGGAACACAGGGAGCTTATGCAAAATGCCGAGGTCACATATTCGCACAAGGACAGGGCTTACATACTTAAAAGCGACGAGTTTCTGAAAAATCAGGAGCTTTTTGCCTTGGTAAAAGTGATACTCGGGGCACGTTGTTTCAGCAAAGAAGATATGCTATTCATTGTATCTAAGCTGAGAAAGTTTACCACTGCCAATGACCGAAAGCTTCTTGATGAGGTGATCCACAGGGAGATATATCATTATCACGAGGTACGCTCTGACTGCGACAGCGTGATAAACAATCTTTGGCGTCTTGTGCAGTGCATTGATGGTAAGAAGGTCATTTCGGTGACATATCTGAAAATGGACAGGAGCGAAGTTGTTAGGAAGCTGAAGCCTGCGGCGATAATGTTCAGCGAATATTATTTTTATCTTATCGCATATGCGGCAGATGATACCCGGTACAAGGCGAGGTATTTCCGCATTGACAGGATAAAAAATATTGTTGAGCACAGGGAAAATTTCCAGCTTGATCGTGAGCACAGCTTTGACGAGGGCGACCTGCGTGAGAAAAATCAGTTTATGTTTCCAGGGGACAACGTGCGGATAACCTTTGAGTTTTCGGGGCTGTCTTTGCAGGCTGTTCTTGACAGGCTGCCCACCGCGAAAGTCATTGAGCAGAACGGCACAAAGAGCGTTATCACTGCCGAGGTCAACTACGGCAGGGGGATAATAATGTACCTGCTCTCCCAAGGCTCGTGGGTAAGAGTCCTTGAGCCAAAACCGCTGGTGGAGGATATGCTGGCAGAGATCGGGGCGATGAAGATGAGGTATGAGGAGAAATGATTTTACGGCGGTAATAATTAACTATTAAATATAAAGATCAGGTTAGGATGTATAATATGAGTGAAATATTGAAATTAGAAAATGAGGGACTTGCCGTTGAATTTGAAGTCATACCGGCCGTAAGTGAAACTGACATTAAGCAGAGCGGCAATGACATCGACGCTGCGATAAAAGATATAGATAATTGTCTTAACATCACAAATAAAAAAATCGAAGCTCTTAATTCCGAAATAGATAGGCTTACTAATCACGCTGACGGAATGGATTATATTGTGGCAGTTGTAAGCGGAATATTAGCAGGAGCAATTGATTCTATATGGGTTGGAGATTTTTCATTAGATTGTGCAAATGAATATGGTGATAATAAAGTAAATAACTTTGTGATTAAAATTGCACAAAAAGCAGGTTATACAGGTGAAGATCTTAATGGTGCAGTAAAATATCTTGAAAAGAATTATGCCATCGTTGCCGATAAAGCTACAAATGATTTCGGCGGAGGTTTACAGCACCATTTGCGAGATTTCTCACATCACCCAACACTTATAGGTTTATTTTTCTCTATGCTTACTCAGTTTACACATGAAATATATGGCACAGACGTAGCCGGACACCTTAAAGTGGTTGAAGTGTCTCGAGCAGACCTGATCTTGATCGGTAAGAACCTGCCTGAGAAAATTACATTTGGATTGATCAACTGGTTTTTTCATATGATAAGCGATATGGCTGGCTCATCTTCTTCGATCAGCAAAGGCAATACCGGAACTGGTTTGCCCGGTCCTTTAGTTTCATTTTTAAAGGAAATATCGGCACTTCCAATATTCCGTAAACTTGATGATAATGGATATAAGAAGTTTTCTGTTTGGATATCTAAACTCTTTAACGGAACATTGCTTGCAAAAAAAGATGAAAACGGGAAAATAATAGAAGCTGTAAAATTTGATCTGAGGACTGAAATAGGCGTTGCCAATGAATTAAAAAGGCAAGCTGTTCCAGTGATTATAAACGAATGCATTGTTCGTGGTTTTTATTTTATAAGAAGATTATGCAATGAAATAAAATCAAAGGATATCAGGTCATTTGATGAAATGTCACGAGTTGATTGGAAAGCAACTTTACCATTCAAAAATCGCACTATAGTGCGTATGCTTACAATCTCAACTGGAACGTTTATGGCTTTTGATTTAATTGACGCTGCAATAAGATCAGCGGCAAAGTCAGGCGGTAATGCAGCAGTTTTTGCAAAAGAGTTCATTCTCAAAGTGAATTTTGTAGGTGTGGGCAGATTTGCTATTGCCGCTGGCACGGATATCGGTATGGGTATAAAACGAAATAAACTTAGGAATGAGCGTATGCAGCTCTATACAACAAGTATTAGATTACTAAATGCCAAGGTATATTATTGTGAAGCAAATATGTGGATAGCAGCCGAGGATGCAGGAAAGAGTATCGAAGAAGCATATCAGGTAATGATCGTGTCTGTAGAACGCTATCAAGAAAGTATACAACAAATTTCAAAAGATATGAAAAAATTAGATAAACTTATACCAGAAGCGGAAAAGAATAACCCAGGACTTATAGATGATATTTATGACATCTTGAAGTGGGGATAATAAAAAAGGAGTGTTACATATGAGTAATGAACTTGAAATTTTTAAGGTAGATCAATCTGAACTTCCAAACATCATTACAGATCAATGGCGTGATATACAAGGTTTGGAAGATAAGGTGAAGAAGTCTGTTAAAATGGCTCAGACTGCAAAAACTTCTGCTGACAGGGCTTATGGCAAATCAGCAGGTTTTGGACACAAAAAAGAAGCTATTGAATCTTTGCAGGAAGCTTCTGTTGATCTTGCAGAATCACAGGTACAGGTCGTTGAGGCGCAACAACTTTCTTTTGAATATCAGAAGAAGCTAAGCGAGATAACCAAGTATCTGTTTGCACTTGGCGTAAGTAATATAGCTGCCAACAGGACAGTTGTTCGTGAATTGGAGTTAAAGCTGAGAGGTGCTTCAGAGGGGGAGCTTTCCGACTTGGCAAGAAAAGAAGTTCTGAGCGTTATATCCCAGTTGAAAGCTCAGGAAGATATGATGAATAAGCAAAAGCAAATGTCTGAAACGTTAAAATCACAGGATAAAACGATATCAGAACATCAAAAGAAAGCGGAACATCACGATGAAGTCCTTGCAAAAATGGCGCAAAAAGACAAAGAACAAGACCTGACGCTATCTAAACACACTAAAAAAGATCTTGAACATGATCGTCTTTTAGCTGAAAGAAAACAGAAAGACGAGGAGCAGGACAAATGGCTTTCTGAGCAGGCTGAAAAGGACCTTGAACATGACAGACTCTTGGCGGAAAGAAAACAAAAAGACGAAGAACAGGACAAATGGCTTTTTGAGCAGGCTAAAAAAGATCGTGAACATGACAATCTCTTGGCGGAAAGAAAACAGAAAGACGAAGAACAGGACAAATGGCTATCCGAACAGGCAGAAAAGGATCGTGAACACGATAGACTCTTAGAGGAAAGAAAGCAGAAAGATGAAGAACAAGACAGCAAGCTTTTGGAACATCAGGAATCATTAGACGTAATTATGGAAAGAGATAAATCCCAGGATAAAGCCATAAATAAACTTACAGATGAAAACAAAAAGCTTATGAAACTAGTCGAAGACCTGACAGCAACCAAAAGTGATAAAAAAGCAACTATTATTTCATACATAATTGCTGGAACATCATTGCTTTTGTCAATTGTTCATTTCTTTATTTGATCATAAACTATATTACTTACTTATTTTAAAAACTTTGTTTTCCATAACCACCCATCCTGTATAGTAACCGTTAAATCCTCCGCACCCTCCACCAAAAAAATATGACCCTGCAAGGAATCACCGTCCCTGCAGGGTCATATTCATTCATTGTCTTTGAATTTGAAATTTTTGAATACATACCTGATCATATTGTATTCGATCTCAGCTTTATTCATCCCAAGGCAATAATATTGTTCCCGCTGGCTTTGAAAACAGCTCCGTCAGATATTTCTCTGCGTCAAGTCCATTCGCCTGAGCCGTTGAAATAAGTGAATATAGTGCGGCACTTGCTTTGGCTCCGTTGGCTGTGTTGCTGAAAAGCCAGTTTTTCTGCCGATGGCAAACGGCCTTATTGCATTTTCTGCCCTGTCGTTCTCTATGGGAACATCTCCGTTTTCTAGAAATGTGTAAAGATATTTTCTCTCATTGACATTTTGCTGACTGGGCGGTATCCGCAAAGCCCTCTGCAAGCTCCGTCAATAAGGTGTTGACTTACACTGTGAAACGTGGTGATACGTTCTCAGGCATCGCTAAGCGGTACAAGACCACTGTTGCGAAGCTTGTCAAGGATAATGGTATCAAGGAACGCTAACCTCATTTATGTGGGGCAGAAAATTAAAATCAAGTAGGTAGTAAGACAGCCGACAGGGGTTATTCCTTGTCGGCTGTTTTTGTTTCTGCATATTCAATTATATCGCCCGGCTGTAAATTCAAAGTGCCACAGAGCCAATCAAGAGTTTCAAACGATACTATCTTGTGTTCTCTTAACTTTTGGATAGTGCTTTCGGAAAGTATGCCGTCTTTTCTTAACTTGTAGGTGCTATACCCATTTTCTTTAAGAAGCGGCAATACATCTATTTTTATTCTTATCATTATATCACCTCGCAATAATAGTATCACATATATGCTCTTTTGTAAAGTGTACAATATAGACAAAATATGCACTTCAAATTCGTGTATATTCTCACGTTAAAAGCATTTTCATACACTCTTAAAAGGTGTATAATAATATCATCAAAGAACGAAAGGAGTGAAACCAATGGGTAAGAAAAAGAAAAAAGCGGCTCAAAAGAGCCGCCGCTTAGATAACGAAGCCCTCGCAAAGCTACTCGTTATCAAAGCAATTTTAGAACTTGCTGAAATTCTACTGAAGCTTATCGACAAGCTCACAGACTAACAGCATTCCGCAAGAGAGCCGAAAGGCTCTCCGCTGCGGACATTATATCACACAAAAGGAGAAATGTCAAATGGAGATCGTAAGCATTATTCTTAATGTGGCTGAGATAGTTATTCTTATAGCCGCCATAATCGTATTTTTCAGAAAAAAGTGATTAAATATTCGGATGTAAAAACATGAAAGTTACAGTACAGAAGATACGTTGCGATCGGAGAAAGTATATTAGATAGTAGTTCAGCCGTCATTGGAGTGATCTGAGGCGGCTGATTTTGCGTACACGAATTATACACGATAAAGCTGAATTGTAAATATATGCTTGTGAAATGCGAAACAAATGAAACGGCTTAAATGATGTAAATGCGTGGTTTACAAGCAATTTTATAAAGCAATAAAAAGTGGTGTGAAGTGGTATATTTAATCTCTCCATCTCCGCCAGTCACTCGCCGTGACGGGCATTTCCCGTCATGGCTTTTTTGTTATCAAACTTCAGTCCCGCTCAATAAGTTTGTTTGTAAACTTTACAATGTAGGGGGCGTGCCACTGCACCCAATCCGCTATCATTTATGGTAGCGGATTTTTTCGCCCCCGCCCATAGGTATGATACGCTGGGAGGGGTTTGATGCTCGTCGTGACGGGCATTTTATGTACTCATGTCCCTTGTGCATATGTGCTAAGCCCACAAGATCGCAATTGTATGTAATGTCGAAAAGGTGCATATAGTCTTGACAAAAGACCGGACGTCTGTTAAACTTATCCTAAGCAAAGACCGGGGACGACACCCATAGAAAATAACAGCGTCGGAGCTAAACGCAAGCCTGTGTAATACAGGTGCTAATTTAATATAGCTGTGCAAGGGGGAGATACCCATAGAAAAAAACGTTATTGTTACAGACATAAACGGAAAACGAATCGGAGCTACCTATCCCAAAAGGGCTAAGGGGCTTGTTAAGAACGGTCGGGCAGAGTATGCAAGCGACTGTGAAAAATGTACTATAAGAATGTTGGATACTCATAAGCCGACCGTGGATGTTACGGAGGTAAATAATATGAGTAAAGTAATAGATTTTGATCCTAGAGATTTTAAGGCAGATAAGTCCTGCGAAAACAATGTCATAGCTAAATATTTTGTGACCGATAAGGACGGCGAAAACGTTATTGCCTATTCTATTGGAAACTGGAATTGGGATTGGACGCAGATATGCTGTGACAAAAAGCTTGAGAAAAATACCGACTATGTTTTCAGATTTGTGATAGTCGGAGGCTATTGCAATACGTGCGATGAAACTTCTCGTTTTGAGATCGTGCCTATGCCAGACGGCAGTTTAACCGATGAAGCTTACGAAGACAGATACACCTACGATCTGGCTCAGAACAGATATAAGCCTGTTTTATGCAAAAAGACCGACGAGGGTATGCTGAGGCTGTTTGAGATACCTTTCAGCACCTTTGATTGCGAAGATTTCAGGTTTGTATTCGTTGCTATGCACGCTGTTGCAACGCTTTATGCACCAAAAGAGTTTTCAGCTTATGCAGACCTTGAGGATACGAATTTTGACCAGCTTCGTGATGAGATCAACAGCAAAAACAGCGAGGATAATTCTGCAAATGTGATGATGGATTTCACAGGCGCTCATGTCACACGCTCGACTGTCACCGATCTGCTGACAATGGCTCGTTTTGGCAAAAACGAGAATGTTTGTATTGATTTTACAGGAGCTTTCATAGAGGACGATAAGCCGGACGATATTCAGGTTGACGCAGATGATTCCGGGTCTGACGATATTGCTGTTGAGCTTATGGACGTTGCAAACAACTGAGCTTCGCAGGAAGATATACTTTACTGAGATATTGTGATTTAATACAGCAAAAAGAGGCAGAGAAACCCATTGATCGGGTTTCTCTGTTTTTTTGGTTTCGCACAAAAAAACCACCCACAGCCAAATCAGCCGTGGGTGGCAATACTATTTTAAATTAACACTATTCTTTATTTTCCCAGCGCTATCTTGCCCATTGCGTCTGCCTGCATGATAGCGTCATAAAGCTCGATAGGCTGTACGTCGCCTGCAAGATTGTGGATAGTTTCGCCTGAGATACAAGCGTTCTTTGCGATAGTTTCTACCTGCTCAGGTGTCGTTACACCGATCTCTTCAAGTGTGACAGGAAGTCCCACTTCAAGGCAGAAGTTCTGTACCTCTTCAAACTCTTTCTTTGGCGCACCCTCAAGTACAAGCTGAACCAGTGTACCAAGGGCTACACAACAGCCGTGGTCTGCGTGCTTGATTCCCAATGATGTCACGCCATTGTAGAACGAGTGTGCAGCCGCACAGTTTACGTTGTCTGCTCCAACGCCTGAAAGATATACGTTAGCCTCGCAGATAGCTTCAAGGGCAGGTGTAACTGCGTGTACCTTGCAAGCCTCAACTGCCTGCTTGCCGTATGTTTTCAGCGTGTCATAGCAAAGTCTTGCAAGTGCCTGTCCTGCTCTTGTGATGCCTGTGCCTTCAAGGCTTGCAGACTCTGTTCTTATGGAAGCTCTGCCCTCAAAATATGTACCAAGTGCATCGCCCATGCCTGCAATAAGGAACTTTACAGGTGCGTTTGCGATAACTGTTGTGTCTACCATTACTGCGTCCGGATTGGTAGGGTAGAAAAGATATTTGTCAAAGCTGTGGTCATCATTGTATATTACCGACAGACCTGTACATGGCGCATCTGTTGCCGCAACTGTAGGCACGATAACAATGTGCTTGCCTGTATAGTATGCTGTAGCTTTTGCAGTATCAACTGCGCTTCCGCCGCCAACTGCAACTACTGTGTCGATGTTGTCAGCCTTTACTATCTCTTCCATTTTGGCTATCTCGCCCTTGCTTGATATACCACCAAATACTTCATAGCGTCTGTAATCGTCAAGCTCGCCAAAGCTTTTCTCTATCTTGTCATGACAGGCTTTGTAGCCACTGTTTGAACATACAAACAGCCACCTTTTGCCCATATAGCCCATTTCTTCATGAAACTTAAGTGTAGCATCTCTGCCCTGAACATATTTGAGCGGCTCACGCATTGCTCTGAGTCTTCCCATCATAATGAATTACCTCCGATTTGTTTGATTTATTAACTTTATACGGAATTTTCTCCGTATTTTCAACTAGATTATAGCACTTTGCACAAAAGATGCAAGGAACATTTTATAAATGATATGTGAATTATCTATTATGGCAAGTTTTGAAAAATAGTTGCTTAATATACATAAATATAGTATAATGAGTATTAAGACAGTATGCGTCATAAGGTTGTGTATTTTTCATAGGCTGTGGGGTGCGTTTTTGTGCAGATATACAAAAGTGTGATGTTATGATAACCATATCGGGATAACTGCAACTAAGTATATGAAAGGGCAAAAATGAGAGAGCATGAAACGGAGATAAAAATGAAAAATGCAAAGCTTGGAGATGTCATCGCCTTTGTCCTAAGGTCCATGAACGAGGAAACTCGTCAGACAGACGAGGAGGCAGAGGCGCAGATGAAAAGGTTGATACGCATACTTGTCTTGGAGGGATATGTGAATGAACAAGAATGAATTGAGAGCCGTTGTAGAAAAGGCTCAGAATGGCGAAAAGACAGCTTTTGAGAAGCTGTACAAAGAGTTCCACGAGAAGCTTTATTTCTTCGTGCTGAAAAACGTTGGGGATAAGCATACCGCAGAGGATATCACCGAGGACAGCTTTTTGGCTTCAATGGAGGGGATAGGGTCGCTGAAAGAGCCTGAGCATTATGAAACGTGGCTTCACTCTATCGCTTTCAACAAGTGCAGAATGTATTTCAGACAAAAGGGCAGAGAGGGTAACATAAGCCTTGATGACGAAAACCTCAGCGAGGATATCCATGCTGACGATACTGTTATGCTCCCTGAGGATTATGCCGACAGCAAGGAGCTTAAACGCTGTCTGAAAAAGGTCATAGAGGGGCTGAACCCTGAGCAGAGGTCGGCGGTGATACTTTATTATTATGACGGCATGCCGCTGAAAAAAGTGTCCGAGATTTTGGAGATAAGCGAGAATGCCGCCAAGCAGAAGCTTTTTAAGGCGAGGGCAAAGATAAAGAAAGAGATAGAGCGTATCTTTGATGGCGGCGCATTTGCGGCTGTGCCTATGAGCGCAATGATGAGAGCGGCTCTGCCGAAAAAGTATGCAATGACAGCGGCTTCACCTGTTACAGCGTTGAAAACCTCTTCCGCTGCTATAAAGATAGTGGGAACTGCGGCGGCTGTGGTGGTGGCAGTGAGCATACCATTGGCTCTCCGTGGAGTGAACAACAACGGCTTCGGCGTTCACGATGACAGCAGTGTTTCAGACAGCTTAAATGACGATAGCCTTGACCTTTCTGACAGCAGTATGGCAGACGCTTCATCAGAGAAGATACCTGAAATCAGTTCGTCAAAAGCTGAAACAGACAGCATATCTGAGCCGTCAAGCGAGCCTGAAAAGGTAACAGACACCGCCGTGACAACTGCACCTGCACCTGTGCAAACCGATACTCCTGTTACAGATACGCAAGGCGAAAATACAAGCGCTGTCCTCCCAAGTGCAGACAACCCAGGCGAGGAGCTGTTTTCAAATACAGTGTGGGATATGCTCAAAATGGCAGACAACAACTATGAGTTTGTTTATCCAACATTCGTTCAAAACGGCTATGATTCTATGTATCAGTGCTCGGCTTTTCCGCAGTATCACTTCGGCAGGGCGGCTTTGAATACCGAAACAGGCAAGGGCTATGTTGACGAAAGCCTGCCTATCACAAGGGTGGAGCTTTACAATGGTGCATACATCACAAAGAATATCTATGTGGGCATGACATACAACGAGCTTTGCAACGCTCTGGGTGAAAAGCCACTTATGTATCTTTCAAATACAGACAGAAACCGAATCGTATCAGCGACAATAAACGGCAGAACATGGTGGTTCGGCTTTGACCTCACTGACGAACAGCTTGATGAAACATATAAAAGAATGCAGGCTCAGACGGACAGCGAGACTTTTGAACTCAACCCATATCAATACGGCGTTGACATCTCTGACATTGACCCTGTTACAAGCGTGGCAGTGTGTGATATAAGCGACAATTAAGAACAGCAAAACGGATATACTATATATAATAGAAAAAGCGGAGGCTCTTTGCGAGCTTTCCGCCTTTTTCATATGTTCAGCATTACGGAAGCGTAAAACATTCCGTCACCGTATTCAAATTTAGCTACACCGCTGTATTTGGCGGCAATGTTCTTGACAGACTCTGTGCCGATCCCTTTGCCTTTGCGTTTTGAGGAAAGGAAACCGCCTTCTGGGTCGGTGAGGATAGTTCCGGTGAAGGTGTTGTCCACCGCCAGGCATAGGGAATAGCTGTCAGCCTTTGTTCTGATTATTATTTTCTTATCCTTTGCACTGTCAGACACGCAGCCGTGAATGGCGTTTTCGATAAGATTTCCGAAAAGCACAGAGAGGTCGGTTATGTCTATTTTTATATCATCTGGTATGTCAGCGCTCACCTTGTATTCAATGCCGCTGCTTTCCGCTATTTGAGCAAAATATGCAAGAAGTGCGCTTACAGATGTGTTTTTGCAGTAAATGTGTTCTGATATATCGGGCATAGAATCCCTGAAAGCGTTGAGATATTCCGAAAGCTTATCATATTCGCCCTTTTTCAGAAGCTCCTGCATAAGAGCGATATGATGTCTGACATCATGCTTATAGCGTCTTGTTTCTTTTATCTTATCCTGCAAATAGTCATATTGCAGGTTCTGCATTTCAAGCAGGTGGTTATTTTCCTGAAGCCGCAGATTTTTCTGCTGTTCGCTGACCAGCCGTGCCACGATGTAATACACCAGAAACGCCCCTGCGTTTATAAAGAACAGAGCTATGGTGTTCTTTGGCTCCAGAGCAAGCTCTAAGCTGCTTTTCGTAGAGTTGCCGTAGAGCGTATAGTACCATATTATATAGAACGTAAATGGGATAAGCCAAAGATAGCGCCACTCCAGACCTGACGGCTCTCTTTCCACCGCAGGTGTGTAGACCTTTTTCATGTAGATAAAAAGCGGCCCCCATACCACGGCTTCTGTCATAAGCATACAAAGGGAAAACGACCAGCGGTATGACTCATAGGCAAGTGACGGGAACAGAATGCCCTCCAGACATTTTGAGGTAATGACGATAAAGCTTGCGTTATTTGAAAGCAGAAGCAGTGTGAAGCCTGTTTTGCCGACCTTGACCTTCACAGCGAAAAAGTAAAAAGCCGCATAGAGCAGGGTGCTGACTGCACTTAGCAGACCTGCATTTGTGCTGAAAAATGCCGCCTGCCAGCCTAAGAAGATCTGCACCAGTGAAAGAGCCACAACAAGTCCCACAGTAGCTGTTTTGGAAAAGCGAAGCCTATGCCTGAAGGGATAAAGGGCAAGCACCATAAGTGGCAGAAAGTTCAGCAGGGAATATATGCCCACTTCCACAAGGCGGTATAAAGGAGGCATTACTGCTCACCGCCTTTTCGCAGATCACTGAAGCGAAACTGAGCGAAGGCGTCTAACGTTTCTCTGGATTTTCGGCGACTTATGGGGATATGTGTGCCGTCGCTCATTATGAAAAGGTCGCTTTTTTGCTGGGCTATCTCATAGAAATTCACGATGACGCCTTTGGTGGAGGTGTAAAAGTATGAATGACTGCAAAAAATGCTCTCGATCTCAGCGAAAGAATTTCTTGAAACTATGTTTTCGCCGTCTGTGCAATGGATCGTCACGATATGTGACGCACAGTCTATGTAGATAACATTTCTGAGTATCACATTCTGACCGTCGGGAAGCTTAACGGAACGCATACGATCAATTTCGTCAGAACCGATACGGTCAAGCATGGCTTTTACTTTGTCAGCCTGAAAGGGCTTGCAAAGATAGTAGCAGGCGTTGAGGTCGTAGCTTTCGCTTGCAAACTCGTTGCTTGAAGTGCCGAATGCGATATGCACGTTTTTGTCTGTTTCACGAAGCTTTTCTGCCACCTCTATCCCTGTCATTTTCCCCATGAATATATCAAGCACCACCAGATCATAAGCTCCCATCTGCCAACATGACAAAAAGCTTTCTCCGCTTGAAAACGTATCTATCTGACAGCTGTGAGCGGTTTGTTCGGAAATATATTCATGAAGAAGTGCAAGGTCGTTTTTATTATCGTCTACCAATGCCACTCTCATACTGTAAAAATCCTTTCTTATACATGATTTCTTAATATATAATAACACACATCAAAGCAAAATTCAAGCATTATTCATTTATTTTGTTACCGCTTGTGCAGATTTTTGACCGTTTGTGCTAATTTTATTGACAAAGTGTGTAGTCTGTGTTAAAATAATCGTGTAAAGTTATGTTCTTAGTAAAAAAAATATCAACAACGAAAAATATTATGGAGGAATTAGAATGAAAAAGAAAATTTTAAGTCTTTTGGTGACGGGCTGTCTTTTGTTTGTGCCGACAACGGCATTTGCAGACGACAATAAGACGGTGATAAAAACTGTTGACGACCTGTTGGCGTTTTCAAAAGCGGTAAACAACGGAGATTATGACAAGAATAAAGACGCAGTTGTTGTTCTTGAAAATGACCTTGACTTGACAGGTGTTGTATGGACGCCTATCGGAAACGTTTTCGATGAAAACGGCTATATTGAACATTGTTTCAGCGGCAAATTCTACGGAAACGGTCATACTATTTCAAACATTGATTTTACGTCTATTTATGGTAAAGATTTGTTGGTCGGTTTCTTTGGCGATATCGAGGAAGCAGAGGTATCAGGTCTGACTATAGAGGGAAATCTGGATGTGACAAATACTGATAACGAATATACTGTTTATGGTACTATTGCAGGATTTGCAGGTGATTGTACTATTTCTGATTGTGTGTCAAACGTATCGTTCAACAATAACGGCAAATATGTTTATGGCTTCATAGGCATGGTAGGTCAGGCATACGGCACAACTTTTGAATATTGTGAGAACACAGCAGACATAACTATCTCAGGCGACAGCGGAAGTGTTTATGTCGGCGGTATAGTTGGATATGCGCAGATTGGAACGGAAGTCCGCTATTGTTCAAGCACAGGCGATATGGTATATGCTGCACCAAACGCCGGCGGTATCGTAGGACGTTTGTATGGCGATTCCAAGGTCATAAACAGCTATGTTACAGGAAAACTCACGCCGGTTGGCAACGGAACCACAGATGTAGGCGGTATCGTTGGTTCAGTAACTGACGGTTCTGTAAGTGATTGCTATTTTGCAGGAGAAATTGACCTTTCACAGTACTCAGCCAAAAAGCCATATACACGTTTCGGCGGAATAGTGGGGAAGGATTCCTCGTCTACAACTGACTTTAAAAACAACTATTTCACAGAAACAGAAAATGTTGAAGCTTGCGGTTCAAATAAAGAAGCAGGCAAGGCTAAAGCTTATGACTATATGACAACAAAAGAATTTTATGACGAGCTGACAGCCGACGGTGCAAAGTATCAGTATGTTGAGGGAAAAACGCCTGTCCTGCCAACTAAGGAGTATGCAGTTGATTTTGAAGTAACACCTGCTGACCTGAAAAATGTTGTAATAAAGGTAGACGAAAAAGAGATAACAAGCAATACTGCAATGCTTACAGCAGGCACTTACACAGTAGAGGTAACTGCTGACGATTGCGAGCTTCTCAGCAAGGAAATAACTGTCTCAGCGGATATCGCAACACATACACAGGCTTTTGAACTTGCATACAAGTCAGCAGACTATACAGAGCTTGACAAGGCAGAGAAAGCCGCAAAGGCTCTCAACAAGGACGATTATGAGGACTTCTCAGAAGTCGAAAAGGCTCTTGCCGCTATCGACAGAACAAAGAACATCACAGAGCAGGCTGACGTGGACGCTATGGTAAAGGCTATAAACGACGCTGTGGCAAACCTTGTAAAGAAAGCTCCTGCTTCTTCACAGCCTGACAGCGTAAGCAGTTCTGATGCTTCGTCAGATACGAGCAGTTCCGCTTCCGACAGCTCATCTTCTGACAGCAAGTCAGACAGCAGCTCAAAGGCAGCTTCAAACGCTTCAAACACAAACCCATCGACCGGCGTTGCTGGAGGAGCATTCGCTCTTGCACTTCTGAGCGGTGCGGCTGTGGTCATGGCTAAGAAGAAAAAGTAATATATCCATTAAATAGATATATAAAGCAATTAAGTGGGACTTTCATACATTATTTGTTTAAATGGATACCGCTTGTGCGGATTTTTGACGGCTTGTGTCAAACTTGTTGACAAGTGTGTGGGTTGTGTTAAAATAATCGTGAAAAATTATGTTCTGAGTAAAAAAGAAATATCAACCCCGAAAATATAATGGAGGAGTTAGAATGAAAAAGAAGATTTTAAGCCTTTTGGTGACGATGGGTCTTGCGGCAAGCTTAGTGCCTGTTTCTGTTTTTGCTGACGGTACAGAGGTCTGGGACGGCTCTATAGCAAAGTCTTTTGCAGGAGGAAAAGGCACAAAAGATGACCCTTATCAAATAGCTACCGGCTCACAGCTTGCGTATTTTGCGGAAAGAGTGAACGCAGAGGAATATGGTGAAAAATATGCGGACACATACTTTGAGCTTACAGAGGATATCGACCTCGGTGGAAAAGAGTGGACTCCAATAGGAGAAACTGTGGCGGATCTTATTCTTGGCGGTACAGATTACTTCGCTTTTGCAGGCAACTTTGACGGAAATGGTTATACTATCAAAAATCTTACCATTGGAACAGAAACATCGCCATACAGTGGCGATGTATGCGGCTTGTTCGGTGCGACCAGCGGCACTATCGAGGACGTAGTTCTTGAAAATGTTTCTATAAACTATGTTGGCGGAAATCACAGCAGTGGATATGGCTTCCGCATGGGAGGTGCGCTTGTAGGTTATTCTATGGGCGATATAGTAAATTGTACTGTTATCGGTCTTGACATGAAGGCAGGCTCTGACGGCAGCTATGTTGCTATTAACAGCATAGGCGGATTAGTAGGCGTTCAGGACGGCGATACAACAGTAAGTCACAGCCGTGTTTCCGGAAAGATAGAGGAATCAACAAAAAAGGGCAATGTTGGTGGCTTTGTTGGTACGCTCGCAAAAGGCTCATCTGCTAAATATTGCGGTGCAGACGTTTCTGTTGAGGTAACAGGAAATGGTCGTGGTATCGCAGTAGGTGGCTTCGTTGGAATAGGTAATGGAGTGACAATTGATGAAACTTTGATAGAAAATTGCTATGCCACAGGCAATATAACAGGTGCAGAATATGCAGGCGGCTTTGTTGGAAACATCTCAGGTCTTAACATCAGCAACTGTTATGCAAAGGGCGATGTAAGCAACTGTTTTGTTGGTGCGTCATTCATGGGTACTGACGCTGCAAGCAATAACTATTATGGCACTGTAAAGAATTGCTATGCAACAGGTCTTGTATCTGATATTTCTTCTTCCGCTTATGCTTTTGCAATGCAGAGCACCATGGAGAGAAGCAAGTTTGAAAATTGTTACTATAATGCAGAAAATACAGCAGATGCTGCTGAAAGTGCATTGCCGTACGCCATAGATGATATGAAAAAAGGCGAGTTCACTGATAAGCTTGGCAGTGAAGCCTGGACAAAGCTTGATAACGATACTCCTGCCTGCGGTGCTGAGCCTGCTGACTACAACAATGTTTATGAAGTGCTGGGTAATATTCCTGCCGACCTTTCTATCTACACAGATGAAAGCGTTGCAAACTTGTACAGTGCAGTTGAGGCTTTAAGAGGGTATAGAGATCTTGCACAGCAGTCAGATGTTGACAAAATGACAAATGATATAAACGACGCTGTTGAGGCACTTGTTTACAAGTCAGCAGATTATACAGAGCTTGACAAGGCAGAGAAAGCCGCAAAGGCTCTCAACAAGGACGATTATGAGGACTTCTCAGAAGTCGAAAAGGCTCTTGCCGCTATTGACAGAACAAAGAACATCACAGAGCAGGCTGATGTGGACGCTATGGCAAAGGCTATAAACGATGCTGTGGCAAACCTTGTAAAGAAAGCACCTGCTTCTTCACAGCCTGACAGCGTAAGCAGTTCCGCTTCTGACAGCTCATCTTCTGACAGCAAGTCAGACAGCAGCTCAAAGGCAGCTTCAAACGCTTCAAACACAAACCCATCGACCGGCGTTGCTGGAGGAGCATTCGCTCTTGCACTTCTGAGCGGTGCGGCTGTGGTCATGGCTAAGAAGAAAAAGTAATATATCCATTAAATAGATATATAAAGGAAGTAAGTGGGACTTTCATACATTATTTGTTTAAATGAATACCGCTTGTGCTGATTTTTGACCGTTTGTGTCAAAATAGTTGAAAAATTATTACCGCTCTGCTATCATAATTATAAGCAGGGCGGTTTTATATCGCAATGCAAATATGATATGAAGTCTTATATTTCGGGAGGATAAAATATGAAAAAGACAAGAATTTTTAGCACAATGCTCGCAACGGTCATATGTATGGCATCTTTGCCTGCAATAAATGTTTTTGCGGCAAATCAGCAGAGAACTACAACTCTTGACCTTACAGTGGCAGGATTTCAGAACGATCAGAAAAATGAAGACGAGGGCTGGAGCTGGGACGCAGCAACTTCTACTCTTACACTTGACAATGTTGATTTTTCGACGGCGAAAAAGTCTTGTGTCATTGTTGACGGAGAAAAAGTTACTAATATAGTTTTCTCAGGAGATAACAAGATGACCTCAGGCACTACAGTTATTTCGAGAAAAGGAAGCGCAAAAGATACCGGTGTAGTACTAAGTGGAAAGACTAAGGACAGTGTGCTTAATCTTGAAGAAACAGGCAATAGTCCTTCAATGGATCAGCCAAATATCACCTTTGAGTCAGGTACAGTTGATATTCAGGGCGGTGCAGCCATTACTTTGTATACCATAAAAGTAATGGAAGCGGCTGTGAATATTGATACAACTATGGCTGACCCTGAAGATGGTTGGAACGATGGTCTGTATGCTAACGGTTCTATCGAGATATACGGTGGAGAGGTCAATGTTAATGCCGGAAGAATAGGTCTGTTTGTTGTTGGCATAGGCGCTCCTGAGCCTAAGACAGGCTTGATCATAGAGAACGGAAAGTTAGATATCAATGGTAAACTTGCAGATATCTATGTTGGTTCAGGCAATACTAAGAATGCGGTAATTTCCGGCGGAGATATCACACTCGGTGGTAACATCGGAATTTTCCTTTACGATTGCGAAAAGTGCGAGATAAAGGGCGGTACATTCCATACTGATGAATGTGAAAAACCATTCGCAGTTCATAGAGACAGTTCGGCTGTATTTGAGTATGCAAAGGCAGATTATACAGAGCTTGACAAGGCAGAAGAAGCTGCCAAGGCTCTTAATAAGGACAACTATGTGGACTTTACAGCCGTAGAAAAGGCACTTGAAGCTATCGACAGAACTAAAAACCTTACACAGCAGTCAGATGTTGACAAAATGGCGAAAGATATAAACGACGCTGTTGAGGCACTTGTTTACAAGTCAGCAGACTATACAGAGCTTGACAAGGCAGAGAAAGCCGCAAAGGCTCTCAACAAGGACGATTATGAGGACTTCTCAGAAGTCGAAAAGGCTCTTGCCGCTATTGACAGAACAAAGAACATCACAGAGCAGGCTGATGTGGACGCTATGGCAAAGGCTATAAACGATGCTGTGGCAAACCTTGTAAAGAAAGCGCCTGCTTCTTCACAGCCTGACAGCGAGAACAGCTCTGATAATTCTTCTGATATATCAAGCAGTTCTGCTGTTGACAGCTCATCTTCCGACAGCAAGTCAACTGACAGCAAGTCAGACAGCAGCTCAAAGGCGGCTTCAAACGCTTCAAACACAAACCCATCAACCGGCGTTGCAGGCGGAGCATTCGCTCTTGCACTTCTGAGCGGTGCGGCTGTGGTCATGGCTAAGAAGAAAAAGTAAATAAGATCTCCCCTATTGTTGATATTTCGGAGAAGGGCAGTTCCTTGTGGACTGCCTTTTTTCTGTTTGCAGGAAAGCGGGATTTGCCTGCATAATTTGGGGCGCTTTTTTGCAAAGAAGCATAAAAATGCAATTATTTTATATTGATACTGCAAAATCGTCCGCGCAAGCTTAAACTAACTATTGATAATAGTCAATATCTTTTATTATCTATTTTATACCATGAAATTACATTTATTCATAAAAAATCATCATAGATTTAAACGAAATGTAAAAAATCAGCTCACAAAATCTGCGTTTACCCTTGCAATTCAGAAAAATATGTGGTATAATTATATTGCTGTAATAGGAGCACAGCATGAAATGCTGACAGTGTGTTTTCAATTGTCAGATGAATTTCTGTATAGCTTATGCTTAATAATAAGGAAAGAAAATGAATGCGTCAGCGTGTGCTGTTTCATTATGCGCCTATTAACGATATTTTTTTGAAAAGGAGTTATTGCAACATGTCAAAGATCGATTTGAGCAAGTACGGTATCACCGGAACTACAGAAGTTGTTTACAACCCTTCTTACGAGCAGCTGTTCGAGGAAGAAACAAAGCCAACACTCGAAGGCTATGAAAAGGGTCAGGAAAGTGAGCTTGGCGCAGTAAACGTTATGACAGGCGTTTATACAGGCCGTTCACCTAAAGATAAGTTCATCGTTATGGACGAAAATTCTAAGGACACTGTTTGGTGGACTTCTGACGAGTACAAGAACGACAACCACCCAGCTTCACAGGAGGCTTGGAAGTCTGTTAAGGAACTCGCTATCAAGGAACTTTCAAATAAGAGACTTTTCGTAGTTGACGCATTCTGCGGCGCTAACAAGGATACAAGAATGGCTATCCGTTTCATCGTTGAGGTTGCTTGGCAGGCTCACTTTGTAACAAATATGTTCATCAAGCCAACTGCTGAGGAGCTTGAGAACTTTGAGCCTGACTTCGTTGTATACAACGCTTCAAAGGCTAAGGTAGAGAACTATAAGGAGCTTGGTCTTAACTCTGAGACAGCAGTTATGTTCAACATCACAAGCCGTGAGCAGGTAATCATCAACACTTGGTACGGCGGAGAGATGAAGAAGGGTATGTTCTCAATGATGAACTACTTCCTTCCACTCAAGGGCATGGCTTCAATGCACTGCTCAGCTAACACAGATAAGAACGGTGAGAACACAGCTATCTTCTTTGGTCTGTCCGGTACAGGTAAGACAACACTTTCTACAGACCCTAAGAGACTTCTTATCGGTGACGACGAGCACGGCTGGGACGACAACGGAGTATTCAACTTCGAGGGCGGCTGCTATGCTAAGGTAATCAACCTTGATAAGGAATCTGAGCCTGATATCTACAACGCTATCAGAAGAGATGCTCTTCTTGAGAACGTAACTCTTGACGAGAACGGCAAGATCGACTTTGCTGATAAGAGCGTTACAGAGAACACTCGTGTATCTTATCCTATCGACCATATCAAGAACATTGTAAGACCTATTTCTTCTGCACCTGCTGCAAAGAACGTTATCTTCCTTTCAGCAGACGCATTTGGTGTACTGCCTCCAGTATCTATCCTCACACCAGAGCAGACACAGTATTACTTCCTCTCTGGCTTTACTGCAAAGCTTGCAGGTACAGAGCGTGGAATCACTGAGCCTACACCAACATTCTCAGCTTGCTTCGGTCAGGCTTTCCTTGAGCTTCACCCAACAAAGTATGCTGAAGAGCTTGTTAAGAAGATGGAGAAGAGCGGCGCTAAGGCATACCTGGTAAACACAGGCTGGAACGGCACAGGCAAGAGAATCTCTATCAAGGATACTCGTGGAATCATCGACGCTATTCTTAGCGGTGATATCCTCAACGCACCTACAAAGAAGATACCACACTTTGACTTTGAAGTTCCAACAGAGCTTCCGGGCGTTGATCCTGCAATTCTCGATCCTCGTGACACATATGCTGACGCTTCCGAGTGGGAGACAAAGGCTAAGGATCTTGCAAGCAGATTTGTTAAGAACTTTGCTAAGTATGAGGGCAACCCAGCAGGTAAGGCTCTTGTATCAGCAGGTCCAAAGGAATAATCAATAACTCTGATACTATTATATAGTATAAAAGCTGCTGTGCCTTTTGGTACGGCAGCTTTTTTGCGCTCTTGAAAAAGTGTGATGAAGGTGGTATAATTGGTATGGAGGCGAATCTAGTTTGGAAAAGAAGAATTATGCCGCAAGGGCGGCTATATATGCCATGGGGCTTGTGATACTTGCAGCAGGGATAACGATGAACATCAAAACAGGGCTAGGCGTATCCACTATTATATCAGTGCCATTTGCCATATCGAGTATATGGGACGTGAATTTTTCTCTTGTGACTTTTGCTACATATGCACTGTTCGTTGTGATAGAAATGATAATAAAAGGCAGCGACAGAACTGTTATAGACTGGCTGCAAATACCATTCAGCATTGTGTTCAGCCTGCTGCTGAATATGTTTTCAAAGCTGCTTGATTTCAATTTCGGACATTTGTGGCAAAACACGCTGTATCTGGCAGCAGCGATAATCTGCACGGGTGCGGGAATGTCAATGATGATAGCCATGAAGTTCGTTCCGAACCCAGCCGACGGTCTTGCTCAGGCTATAGGAAAAGCCTTTGGAAAGAACATGGGCTTTGGCAAGAATATACTTGACGCATCGTGTGTTGCCATTGCCTGCGTGATGGGTCTGCTGTTTGACAAGCGGATAATAGGTATCGGTATCGGAACGGTGGCGGCAATGCTCCTTGTGGGAAGGTGCGTGGCAGTATTCGACCGTTTCTTTAAAGACAGAATGAAAAGAGCCGCAGGGCTTGCAGAATAAAAAAACGCCGCAGAGGACAGATATCTCCGCGACGTTTGTGTATTTATATAATAAAAAATCCGCTCTACATAACGTAAAGCGGATACAAGCAAAAGCTTAAACTTTTGCTGGCGCGGATTGAGAGATTTGAACTCTCGCGCCCGTTTCCAGACCTACTCCCTTAGCAGGGGAGCCCCTTCACCACTTGGGTAAATCCGCAAACCTGTATATATAAAAAATGTGGCGGACAGGGTGGGATTCGAACCCACGGTACGTTGCCGTATCACTGGTTTTCAAGACCAGCTCCTTAAACCACTCGGACACCTGTCCACATTAATTATTTGTTTTGCGTCGTTCTCTCTCAGCGACTTAATTATTATAGCACAGTTCATCTGTCTTGTCAACCCCTTTTTCAAATTTTTTTGTGATTTTTTTTTAGCATAAATATTCCTTCGTATGCTATCGATACTTGACGAAATCTTATAAATATGGTATAATAAATCACAGCTTTGTATGTTTTATCACTTTATATGATAATTTATACAGAAAATTTTTTATGGAGGCGACTTTATTATGAAAATGACTGTAAGTCAGGCTATGGTTGAATGTTTGAAAGCTGAGAACGTAAAAGTCGTCTTTGGCTATCCCGGAGCTGCTATCTGTCCTTTCTATGACGCTTTGCTGGATGCTGAAAACGACATCAGGCAGGTGCTCGTGAGACAGGAGGCTAACGGCGGTCATGCGGCTAACGGCTATGCACGAATTTCAGGCAAGCCTGCGGTCTGTATCGCAACATCAGGTCCGGGTGCAACCAATCTTATTACTGCTATTGCTACCGCTTATGCGGATTCTATACCTATCGTGTGCATAACAGGTCAGGTGAATACCGACCAGATAGGATCTGACGTTTTTCAGGAGGCTGACATTACAGGCTCGGCTGAGCCGTTCGTTAAGCACAGCTATCTTCTCAAAGACCCTGAGGACACTGCAAGAGTTTTCAAGGAAGCTTTCTATATAGCAGGCACCGGCAGACCGGGCCCTGTGCTTATAGATATCCCTATGGACGTTCAGAAGTCTGTTATCGACTTTGAGTACCCTGAAAAGTGCGAGATAAGAAGCTATAAGCCTACCACAAAGGGCAACTACGTTCAGGTAAGACGTGTAATGGCGGCGTTGGAAGAAGCTGAGAAGCCGCTTATCTGTATTGGCGGAGGTGTTTTTGCCGCTCACGCTGAGAACGAGATAAGAAAGCTTGCCGACCTTATGCAGATACCTGTTATCACAACTATGATGGGTATTTCTGTTTTCCCTGATGACGATCAGCTTTTCTGCGGCATGATAGGAACTCATGGTGTTAAAATGGCAAATGCCGCTGTGAACGAGTGCGACGTGCTGTTCCTTGTGGGCGCAAGAGTTGGCGACAGAGCCGTTAAAACACCTTTGGCTCTGGAGAAAACTACTAAGATAATACATATAGATATCGACCCTGCGGAGATAGGCAAGAATATTGGTGCTGACCTGCCTCTCGTTGGCGACGCAAAGCTTGTTTTACAGCAAATGACGGAGCTTGCAAAGCCTATGAAGCACGATGAGTGGATAGCACACATAAAGACCCTTGGTGGCGAGAGAAAGTATGTTGAGCCTGCAAAGGGTACTGTCAATCCTAGGGTGTTTATCGACAGGCTTGCAAAGAAAATGCCTGCCAATGTTACTGTTGTGGCAGACGTTGGACAAAATCAGATATGGACCTGCACTGAATATAAGTTCCGCAAAGAGGGCAGACTTCTTACCTCAGGCGGCATGGGTACGATGGGTTATTCTGTGCCTGCGGCGATAGGTGCAAAAATGGCTGACGACAGCAGAGCAACAGTTGCTATATGCGGTGACGGAGCTTTTCAGATGTCGTTCATGGAGCTTGCAACAGCCGTTCAGTTCGGCGTTGATATAAAGGTGGTAGTAATGACAAACAACCGCCTTGGCATGGTAAGAGAGCTTCAGACAAACGGCTATCATGACAGGCAGACAGCAGTTTTTCTTGACGGTTCTCCTGACTTTATCAAGCTTGCGGAGGCTTACGGCATACCTGCAATGAGAGTTTATGACGATGATACTATGGAAAAGGGCGTCGAAATGCTTGCTGAACATAAGGGTATATGCCTTGTTGAAGTCGTTGTGGATAAGGATATGCCAACATTATAAGGTCGATATTTTAACTATCTGTAGCGTTTACAGTATATAGCGTTTACGTTCAAGAAATCTTAATAATAAACTGATATAATTAAAAATCAAGGAAAGGTTTCCTTATGGAGGTTGATTTATGAAACATACGATCTCAGTTCTTGTAGAAAACCACAGCGGTGTTCTATCAAGAATTTCCGGACTGTTTTCAAGACGTGGGTTCAATATCGAGAGCCTTGCAGTGGGTCCGACTCATGACCCTGACGTTTCAAGAATAACGATAGTTGCTGACGGTGACGAGCATACAGTTGAGCAGATCGAGAAACAGCTCAACAAGCTTATCGAGGTCATCAAGGTAAAGACATTTGAGGCTAATGAGTATCTCGCAAGAGAGCTTATGATAGTCAAGGTGTCTGCGGTCGCAAACAGACGCAGTGAGATAATGACTATTGCGGATATCACAGGGGCTAAGGTCATGGATATAACGCTTACGACAATGACATTGGAGCTTTGCGACACTTACGCTCACCTTTGCAGATTTGAGGAGGTCATAGCGCCTTACGGAATAATCGAAATGGTAAGAACAGGCACTATCGCAATAGAGAAAGGCTCTGACACATTCAATGCAGGCAAATAAACTTTGATTATATAGCCGAAAGGCTACATAAAATAAATCTTAAATTTCTGAATTTGGAGGAATTAACAATGGCACAGGCAAGAATATTCTATCAGCAGGATTGCGACATTAACGTACTCAAGGGTAAGAGAGTTGCCATTATCGGTTACGGTTCACAGGGTCACGCTCATGCACTCAACCTTAAGGAGAGCGGTGTTGACGTAGTAGTAGGTCTTTACGAAGGTTCTAAGAGCTGGGCAAAGGCTGAGCAGCAGGGTCTTACAGTTATGACAACTGAGGAAGCTGCAAAGACATCTGACATCATCATGATCCTTATTCCTGATGAGAAGCAGGCTGCACTTTATAAGAAATCTATCGAGCCATACCTCACAGAGGGTAAGACTCTTGCATTCGCACACGGCTTTAACATTCACTTTGGCTGCATCGTACCACCAAAGAATGTCAATGTTATCATGATCGCACCTAAGGCTCCTGGTCACACAGTACGTTCTGAGTATCAGGCTGGTAAGGGTACACCTTGCCTTATCGCAGTTGAGCAGGATGCAACAGGCAACGCACAGGATATCGGACTTGCATATGCACTTGGTATCGGCGGAGCAAGAGCAGGTGTTCTTGAGACAACATTCAGAACAGAAACAGAAACAGACCTCTTCGGTGAGCAGGCAGTTCTCTGCGGTGGTGTTTGTGCACTTATGCAGGCTGGTTTTGAAACACTTTGTGAAGCTGGTTATGACCCAAGAAACGCATACTTTGAGTGTATCCATGAGATGAAGCTTATCGTTGACCTTATCTATCAGTCAGGTTTCGAGGGCATGAGATATTCTATCTCTAACACAGCTGAGTACGGCGACTACATCACAGGTCCAAAGATCGTTACTGAGGATACTAAGAAGGCTATGAAGAAGGTTCTGTCTGACATTCAGGACGGTACATTCGCTAAGGACTTCCTCCTTGATATGTCTGACGCTGGTTCACAGGTACACTTCAAGGCTATGAGAAAGCTCCACGCTGAGCATCCTTCTGAGAAGGTTGGTAAGGAGATCAGAAAGCTCTACAGCTGGAACAACGATGACGAAAAGCTCATCAACAACTAATTTGCAGATAAATATTATTGCATAAAGAAAAGCGACTTGCAATTAACTTTGCAGGTCACTTTTTTCTTTTTTACTTCGCTACTCTATCTTGGAGCATAGCTTTTATTTTGTGGCTCGGTAACTCTACCTTTGTTTAGTGAGCAACCGAGCTACCAACATTGTTTTGTTAAGATAATGCACTGTCATTTTGGTCATAAGTTTCAACGCTGTCATGCTCATCAGTGGTGTATGAATAAACCATATCCCCCTCAACTGTGACATCCACCTGGGTTACATCATATGCACTGCCGTCCTTATCCTTTTCAAAGTATATTGAAAAGTCAAGTCCGGATAAATCATAGGAGCTGGACTCTTTGTCATATGGCAGAGTTTCTACCCAAAGTCCATATGCGAAAAGCTCCGGCGTGATGTTATCTTCTTTGTCCATATCTGGCACATACGACATTGCAAGCTCTTTCGCAAGGTCGAGTGAGGTCACATTGTCAAAGTGAAGCTTCTTGCCGCTGGTGTTATACTTTGTTACAAGCGCCTGCGCCTTTTCAAAAATATACTGCGCCGTGGCTGACGGGTCAGCTTCCACAGTGCTGGTGCTTGAAAACGGAGCGGAATCATACACCGTCCAGCTTCCGTCATTGGCGTAGCTATACAGAGTAAATCTGTTTGTGAACATATCCACAGTGAAATAATCTGTCGCCATATTGAACTGTATGTCCGAATCGTTGACGATATTCAGGGTCAGGAGGTTCAGACTTTCGTTTGTGATATATCCATTTTGCGCATAGTCTGACTTTACATATTCTGTTGTATTGTTGCTGTTCATGATATCGTTGTAATAATTATAGTCAGCAGGGGAGTAGCTAAAAATGGCATTGTCTGGGTTTTTCATAGAGCTTTCGTCATAGATATCCAGCAGGTCATTTTTGAGGGTTTGAGCTATAATTTTGGCATTTTCAGTGAAGCTTTCGCCGCTTCCGTATTTGAGAGAAACGCTGTTATCGCTGTCTGAAATGGTTATCTTGCAGTTGTTATTCTCAATATGGGCTTCTATTCTGCAATTCACCGCCTTGTTAAAAGCGTCCTCATCAAGGGTTTTTATCTCCGACAGGATATCGATTATCAAAGAATTTGTCTCATAGCTGTTATCATCTGTCAAAAAATCCACGCTTGGAAGTCCGCTGTCGGTTTTCTCCAGCAGGTCAACGTAATACCTTGTGCTGTGTTCCTTGCCCTCGATATTTTCGTCATAGTTGCCGCTGTAGACTATATCGCAGTATGCAGGGCTGTTTTGTATTATGTCGAGATTTCCTACCGTAGAATTTGCGCTTTCAAGCACTGTGTCTGCAAGCTTTATAAAGTCTGCTGAACACAACTGCAGTGTACCTGTATCGCCGGATACGCTGCTGTTTGCAGGTGGAGCTGTGCCTGCGTTCGGCTCGTAGTCATGGATATTTCTTGTCATGTAAATTCCGCCTGACATTACAAGCGCCACTGCCGCCGCTGCCGCAACTACCTTTGCACCCTTGTGTCTTGCGACTATGGCAGGCTGTGTCGGCTCGGTTTGTGGTGTGAAAGTATCCGTATTTATATCTCCGTTTTGTTGTGGAAAACGCTTTTTGAGCGTTTCTTTGAGCTGATCTTTCTTTTGTTCCGATAGGCTTGCGTTTGCAAAATAATTCTTTATATCTCTTTCGTTCATACGCTCATCTCCTTTTCGTAGTCTGAAAGTGAAAGCTTTAGTTTTTCTCTTGCTCTTTTCAGCCTTGATGTGACCGTGCCCTTGCTTGTTCCCAAAATGTCGGCTATCTCATCGGTCTTGCAGCCTTGATAATAAAAAAGATAAAGCACTATCCTGTATTTTTTATCCAGCCTGTTTATAGCGTTTTGCACATCTATCTGCATATCAGGTGATGAAAAATCGCTGCTTGCACTTACCTCATTTTCTGCACGCAGACGTCTGCCTGCCGACCTTAGCAGGTCTTTGGATAGATTTATCGCCGTTCTCAGCAGCCACGCTTTAAGATGCTCGTCATCATTGAAGAAAAGCTCACCCTGCCTTGTGAAATATTTTATTATGACCTCGCTGACTATATCCTCTGCCTCGTGAACGCTGCCTGTGACTGCCAGTGCCGCTCGGTAGATATCGTCTGAAAATTTGTCAACTATGTAGTCAATATCTCTTGTCAAAGCTGTCACCTCCTTTGTTGTTTTGAAAAGCCTTTCATCTATAACACGAATGTAAAGACCGTTTGATTGCATAAAAAAATGGACGAAAAAAATTTTTCGTCCATAAAAAATCAGCTTTTGCTTGTTTTTACATAAGACCACCCGTCACCGAGGTTATCCTCGCCCCCTGATGAGCTTATGGGTGAGCGGTAAATATAGTAATGGTCATAAATGGTATAAAATCTCACTGTCAAGCCGTCGCTGTCGATGTATGTAACGTTCCTGCGCTCCAGCTCCTCAAGCTCTTTCTTCACAGACTTGCAGGCATTGTTTTCAGTGAGCGATTTAATGGAGCATTTGCCCTTTGGTAGTGTCGGCTTTTCGCATGAAATGCTTTCTATCATAAACTCCGCAGTGGTCTGAAAGTTAGCCTTATTGTCATCGAAAACGGCTTTTATCTGGCTGTCGGAGCGCATATAGTGCTGATGCCAGAAGCCGAGTGCTACTGCTAAGATTATGACTATCCAAATTATCCACTTGGCTTTTCTGCCTGTTGACCATTTGCGAAGCTTGCCGTCAGTACCCATATCTTTCTCGCTGACAATTGGATTTATCTGCTCGCTCATTATTTTACGAACGCCTCCAATCTGTAGATAGGCATACCCATGTCTGAGAATTTCTTCTCATATTCCGTTACGATATTGCCCTCGAAGCCACTGTTGTGAAGGTCGAGAGAAATGTTTTTAAGTCCGTAATTTGCCGCAGAGAACTCCTCCAAGGAGAACTCAAAAAAGTGCATATTGTCGGTCTTTTGGTATATCTCGCCTTTATCCACAAGAATACGTCTGTAAATTTCAAGAAATGCCCGGTATGTGAGCCTATGACGTGCATATGTATTTTTAGGATACGGACAGCTAAAGTTAAGGTAGATACACTCCACTGACTTTTCAGGGATAAAGCAATCCAGATATTCAGCCTCGCCCCTTGCAAATCTCAGGTTCGGTATGCCCTCGTCTATAGCCATTTGTGCGGCGTCAACTATAACGTTACTGCTTTTTTCTACTGCAAGGAAATTCTTGTCAGGATTTCTCTTTGCTATCTCTCTTGCAAACTGACCCTTTCCACAGCCTATCTCCAGCACAAGGGGATTGCTGTTTCCGAATATCTTCTCAAAGTCAATAAGCTGTTTGTTTGATTTGTCCTGAAAATTCTTCTCGTCACGGTCAAGATATAAAATATAATCTCCGCAGGCTTCAAGACGTGCCTCAAGATTTTTCTTTCTTCTCATTCTCATATGGGATAAACTCTCCTGTTATTTATTAGAATATTTGTGCAGAAAATAGTCCTTGTCAGACGTGACCTTTAGCCACTGCACAGCCGACCCTGTGAGCATATTTTCATAAGGATAAACTGTGAGCATGACTTCGGGTGTGTCCTCACCGCTGAAATGAGGGGTCACCTTAAAAGCTATCTCGCAGTTGAGCCGTTGGACGACCTCTTCCTCGGTGAGCTTTCTGAAAAGCACTGAGGTGTCCTTTTCGGTGATAGGTATTTTGGTAAACTTCGCCTGATAAATTTTCTTGCCGTCCTTTTTGGTGACAAGTGAAAAGCCATGCTTCACAAGGGTTATCTTTCCGCCATGGTTTTCGTAGTATTCAAGGTTTGAAAAGGTAACACGTCCGTCATTGACAGCTTCACCCGATATCGAAACGCAAAGCCCTTTGTCTGACGCTTTCCCTGCACTCTCCACTCCGAAAGCAAAGGGAAGTCCGTCTATCATTATCTCTCCGCAGGTGGAAAACTGCAACTTCACCTGCTTTTTCTTCAAGCCTGCAAATGGATTTTTCATGACAACTCCTATATTAAAGGTCGATCTGCACGCCGCCAACAGGTCTTATGGACAGCACATAGCATGAGCCTTCACCGAATACTCTCTCCATTTCAGCCTTGAAAGCTTCAAGCTTCTTTTCAGGTACGAACGCTTGGATAGTTCCTGCAAAGCCACCGCCGTGTACTCTGCAAGCACCCTCACCGCCAAGAGCCTGCTTTGCAAGATACAGAGCAAGTGAAAGACCCTGCTCGTTTGGGGCAGAAGAAGCATAGATGTTCTGAAGATATTTGAATGATGAATCTCCTGATTCATTGATAAGGCTCAGGAAAGCGTCAAAGTCGCCCTCTGAAAGTGCGGAAGCTTCCTTGCCAACTCTCTCGTTATCGTCAAAGAAGTGGAGCGCTCTAAGCACAGCTCTGTCACTGCACTTTTCTCTAACAGCACAGATGTTTTCAAGAAGCTGTTCCTTTGTTATCTCTCTCAGCACCTTTTTGCCGAAGAAAGCCGCAACAGACTTCATTTCCGCAGGGATAGCCGCATACTCAGGGGTGAGGTCGGCATGATTGCCCTTTGTGTCGACGATACACAGTGCGTGACCGCTTTTTGTGAAATCGAACTTTACAGAGTCGATAACAGGGTGCTTTTCGTCAGCAAAGTCGATAGTGATAAATCCGCCTACTGATGAAGCCATTTGGTCCATAAGACCTGACGGCTTGCCAAAATATACATTTTCCGCAAACTGAGCTATCTGAGCTATTTCCACAGAAGAAACCTCGCCCTCGTTGTAAAGACCGTTGAGGATAGTGCCGATAAGCACTTCATAAGCCGCAGATGAAGAAAGTCCAGAGCCTTTGAGCACGTTTGAAGTAGCATAAGCCTTGAAGCCCCCGGCATTGTGACCATTCTTCTTAAAGCCTGCGGACATACCTCTTATAAGTGCCGCTGATGTGTTTTTCTGCTCCTCGTAGATAGTGTCGTCATCAACGTTCACAGTGTCCATTGGGAAGCCCTCGGACTTTATTGTAATAACGTTCTCTTCGGTGTCAGGAGCGACAGCGGCAATAACGTCAAGTGAAACGCCTGCCGCAAGGACACAGCCGAAGTTGTGGTCGGTGTGGTTGCCGCCTACCTCAGTTCTGCCTGGAGCTGAGAAGAAAGCAGTTGGCTTTTCACCGAAAAGCTTTTCAAACTCATCTGCAACTCTGTTATATCTTTCTCTCTGAAACGCCGTCATATCGGCTGTGTAGACCTCGTCAAGTGTGTATTTTTTCATTATGTATATCCTCCGAACGTAAATTTAAGTATACTTTGTTATTATACAACATTTATGCTCTTTTTTCAAGTACAATTTTTTAAACAAGTGAGGAGGTGAGAATGAGGAATGAGGAGTGTTAAGAATGAGGAATGAGGAATTATGGTATCGCCTGGCGGCGATTTATTTTATTGCAAAAATGTCAAATCAACGGGCGAACACTGTTCGCCCCTACATACAAACAGCGTATTTACGTTGACTGTAGGGGACGGCGCCCTCGACGTCCCGCTTGTTTAAGCCTTTTGCAACACTCTTGTATCGCCTGGCTGCGATTTATTTTTTGTTGCTCAAAACGTGTAAGCTGGCATAAATTTTTGCACAGAAGCTCCCTTGATATTTTATGCAAACTGACAAAATTGCCGTAAGCAAACTTTTTATAACACTCTATTGGTGCTTTAAATCAAAAAGCTGTTGCATTTTGGTGAAATTTGTGGTATAATTACTTGTGTCTATTTTAATTATTGTTTATTTCTACCGACCACGAAAAAATGGTCGGTGCAGTGAAAGGAAAGATTTATTGTATGAAAAAACTAATGCTTGGAAACGAGGCGTTTGCAAGAGGTCTGTATGAGGCAGGCTGTAAGGTTGTATCATCTTACCCTGGTACTCCGTCAACTGAGATAACAGAAGCTGTTGCAAAATATGACGAGGTATATGCTGAGTGGGCGCCTAATGAAAAGGTGGCAATGGAAGTGGCTCTTGGTGCTTCTATAGGTGGTGCAAGAAGCTTCTGCGGAATGAAGCACGTTGGTCTTAACGTTGCCGCTGACCCTCTTTACACAGCAGGCTACACAGGCGTAACAGCAGGTATGGTAATAGCTGTTGCCGATGACCCTGGTATGCACTCGTCACAGAACGAGCAGGATTCACGTCACCACGCTATCGCTTCTAAAACAATGATGATAGAGCCTTCCGATTCAGGAGAGTGCAAGGAGTTTGCTAAGGCTGCCTTCGAGCTTTCTGAAAAGTTCGATGTTCCTGTTATCGTAAGACTGTCCACCAGAGTTTCTCACTCTCAGTCAGCCGTTGAGCTTTGCGAGAGAGAGGAAAGGGAGAATATCCCATATGAAAAGAATATCCAGAAGTATGTTATGATGCCTGGTAACGCTATCCGCCGTCACCCTGTTGTTGAGGCAAGAATGAAAGCTATCGCTGATTATGCCGAAACTTCACCGCTCAACAAGGTAGAGATGAACGATACAAAGATAGGCGTTATCACAAGCGGTATCTCATATCAGTATGCAAAGGAAGCTCTGGGCGACAAGGCTTCATATCTCAAACTCGGTATCGTAAACCCAATGCCAATTCAGATAATAAAGGACTTTGCCGCAAAGTGCGAAAAGGTCTATGTAATCGAGGAACTTGATGATGTTATCGAAACACACTGCAAAAAGAACGGTGTGAACGTTATCGGCAAGGAGCTTTTCAGCCTTATGGGCGAGATATCACAGACTATCGTTGCCGAAAAGATACTTGGCGAGAAGCCTGAGTATATCACATTTGAGGATAACGTGCCTGTAAGACCTCCTGTTATGTGTCCGGGATGTCCTCACAGAGGTCTGTTCTATTGCCTGCATAAGCTGGGCGTTATGGTATCAGGCGATATCGGCTGTTACACTCTTGGCGCAACAGCACCGCTTTGTGCTATGGATTCAACTATCTGCATGGGTGCGTCTATCAGCGGACTTCACGGCTTCAACAAGGCAAGAGGTGCAGAGGCTGAGAAGAAGTCTGTTGCCGTTATCGGTGACTCTACATTCATGCACAGCGGTATGACAGGTCTTGTGAACGTTGCATATAACTCCACAAATTCAACTGTTATCATTCTCGATAACTCTATCACAGGTATGACGGGTCATCAGCAGAACCCTACAACTGGTAAAAACCTCAAGGGCGACCCTGCTTATGCCGTTGACCTTGAAATGCTCTGCCATTCACTTGGTATCAAGAGCGTAAGAGTCGTTGACCCATATCACATGGCTGAAACAGAGGCTGTTATCAAGGAAGAGCTTGCCAAGGAAGAACCAAGCGTTATTATTTCAAGACGTCCATGCGCACTTCTTAAATATGTAAAGCACAATCCACCGCTCAAGGTAAACAAGGATAAGTGCGTTGGCTGTAAGCAGTGCTTGAAGATAGGCTGTCCTGCTATATCTATCCATGACGGCAAGTGCGTTATCGACCATACACAGTGCGTAGGCTGCGGCATATGCAAGGAAATGTGTAAGCTCGGTGCGATATGCGACTAATGATAACATATATTTCGAGGTGTAAATAATGAAAACAAGATCAATTATGATAGTGGGCGTAGGCGGACAGGGCTCTCTGCTTGCGTCAAGAATAATAGGAAACGTGCTTCTCTCACAGGGCTTTGATGTCAAGGTCAGCGAGGTACACGGAATGAGCCAGCGTGGCGGCTCTGTTGTTACATACGTTAAGTACGGCAGCGAGGTATGCTCGCCTGTAGTTGAAAAAGGCGAAGCTGATATCATCATCAGCTTTGAACAGCTTGAAGCCGCAAGATATGTTTCATATCTCAAGAAGGGCGGACATATCATCACTTCAACTCAGCAGATAGACCCAATGCCTGTTATCACAGGTGCGGCTGTTTATCCTGAGGATATCATAGGCAAGCTTAAAGCAGAGGGTGTTGACGTTATCGCTGTTGACGCACTGGCACTTGCGGAGCAGGCTGGTACTGCAAAAGCTTCAAACGTTGTTCTCATGGGCGTTGTGTCAACTAAAATGGCTTTTGACGAGGATGTTTGGCAGAAGGCTCTTGAAAACTGTGTTCCTGCAAAGTTCCTTGAACTGAATAAAAAGGCGTTCGCTCTCGGCAGAGAGGTAAAATAATGGACGAGATAAGCGGTCTTATCATAAAAATGACTGAGTTTTTCGGCGGCGACCCTAAGCGTATACAGCACTTTATAAAGGTGCATACCTTTGCCCGTGTTATCGGCAGGGCAGAGGGGCTTGATATCCGCACTATGTACTGTCTTGACGTTGCGTCGGTGGTGCATGATATAGGCATAAAGCCTGCGGAGGAGAGATACGGCAAGGGTCACTGCGGCGGAAAGCTTCAGGAACAGTTAGGTCCTGAGTCTGCACGGAAAATGCTCACAGAGCTTGACTTTGACGAGGATATCATAGACAGGGTGTGCTTTCTTATCGCACATCATCACACCTATGAGGGTGCCCAGGGGCTTGACTGGCAGATACTCTTGGAAGCAGATTTCCTTGTGAACGCTTTCGAGGACAGCCTTTCCAAAGAGAGCATAAAAAGCTTCCGTGACAAGGTGTTCAAAACGAAAACAGGCATTAAGATGCTTGAAGAAATGTACGGCGTATGATACTTGTGCAAAGTTGATACCCGAGTAATATGACCGAAACCATTTTAACAGGAGGTGTGTTCCAATGGGAAAATATTGGAACGAAGAGATCGAGTGCATGGCGCACGAGGACATGAAAAAACTCCAGAGCGAAAGACTTGTCAAACAGGTCAAGCACGTCTGGGACAATGTGCCATACTACAAGAAGCTTATGGAAGAAAAGGGCGTAACGCCTGATGATATCCACGGCATTGAGGACCTGCACAAGCTGCCGTTCCTTTCAAAGGCTGATCTGCGTGAGGCTTATCCTTACGGTCTGCTTGCAAAGCCGCTTTCAGAGTGCGTGAGAATACATTCAACAAGCGGAACCACAGGCAAGAGAGTTGTGGCTTTCTACACTCAGCATGATATTGACCTTTGGGAAAATTGCTGTGCAAGAGCTATAGTTGCCGCAGGCGGATCAAAAGACGACGTTTGCCACGTTGCATATGGCTATGGACTTTTTACAGGCGGAGCAGGTCTTAACGGCGGCTCTCATAAGGTGGGCTGTCTTACTCTGCCGATGTCATCAGGAAACACAGAAAGACAGATACAGTTCATGCAGGACCTTGGTTCGACTATCCTTTGCTGTACTCCGTCGTATGCCGCATATATTGGCGAAACTGTAAAGGAAATGGGCATAAAGCCGGAGGAGCTTACACTTAAAGCTGGTATCTTCGGTGCTGAGCCTTGGACGGAGGAAATGCGTCACGAGATAGAGAATCTTCTTGGTATCAAGGCTTACGATATCTATGGTCTGACAGAAACAAGCGGTCCTGGCGTAGCTTTCGAGTGCGAAGCACAGTCCGGTATGCACATCAATGAGGACAACTTTATCGCAGAGATAATCGACCCTGACACAGGCGAGGTGCTTCCTGAAGGCTCAAAGGGCGAGCTTGTATTCACAAGTATCACAAAGGAAGCTTTCCCTCTGCTGAGATACAGAACAAGAGATATTTGTATTCTTACAAGAGAGAAATGCTCATGTGGCAGAACTCTCGTCAAAATGTGCAAGCCAATGGGCAGAAGCGACGATATGCTCATCATTAAGGGCGTAAACGTGTTCCCATCGCAGATAGAGTCAGTGCTTCTTAAGATATCAAAGGCAAGCCCTAACTATCAGATAGTCGTTGACAGGGTGAACAATTCTGATACTTTCGAGATAAGAGTCGAGCTTAATGACGATATGTTCTCTGATACTGTCAAGTCTATCGAGGATCTTGAAAAGAAGATATCCAACGATATCCATAATATCCTTGGCATCAAGGCGAAGATAAGACTTGTTGAGCCAAAGAGCATTCCACGTTCTGAGGGCAAGGCAGTTAGAGTTATCGACAAGAGAAAGCTTGTCTAAAAGACAGGGGGTAATTTTATGACAGTAAAACAGCTTTCGGTTTTTATTGAAAACAGACCTGGCAGATTGTCTGCCGTTACAAAAATACTTGGGGATAATGATGTGAATATCCGTGCAATGTCCCTTGCTGACACAAAGGATTTCGGTATTCTCAGACTTATCGTTGACGATTTTGAAAAAGCAGTTTCAGCCTTGAAAACAGAGGGCTTTTCCGTTACCACCACTCAGGTGCTTGCAGTGGAGATAAATGACCGCCCAGGCGGACTTTCAGAAGCAATGAAAGCTCTCTACAATGACAACATCAGCGTTGAGTATATGTATTCTGCATTCATAAACACTAAGGAAAACACGGCTTATCTTATCCTTAGAGTGGAGAACGTTACAGCCGCTCTGGAAGCTTTGAGTGAAGCAGGATTTGCACTTATCTCACAGCAGGAATTGGCAAGCATCTAGCTGATTAGTAAATACTAACTGAAAAATCACTTAAAATCTATGTGAAATTTTTATGAAATGCCGAAAACCTCTTGATTTTTTCTGAAAATGTGTTATTATATAAGTATAGTATTTGATATGATACTTGTAGAATTTATGCAAGGAGGTCTGTGAAAATGGCTTATAAGATTAGTGATGAGTGCATCGGCTGCGGCGCTTGCATGGACGCATGTCCAGTAGGAGCTATCTCCGAGGCTGATGGTAAGTGTGTTATTAACGCTGACGAGTGCATCGACTGCGGTTCTTGTGCAGGTACTTGCCCTGTAGGAGCACCTCAGGCTGAGTAATTTACTTAAACTAAGAGAAAACGTCTGTCGTATGGCAGGCGTTTTTTTGCACTTATTTTTTGTGTATTAGTTTTCAGCACATTATCATAAAACTGTCACATTGGTGGAGTATCATATAAACACAATAAGAGAAAGACAAAAAGATGAAATTTACACATATACTTTTTTCTCCATATATACTTCATATACTTCAAAAAGGGAACGCTGACTTGTGTCTGCGTTCTTTTTTTTGCGTGGGTGATTTTGTGGATAGATATGTAAAATATCGTGGGAAATATGGGCTTTTGTAACGCAGGTGTCCGTTTTTCGGTATTATTAATAAAAGTTTTGCGAAATTTGTTAAAAGTGATAAAAATAGAACCCGTATTGTCGTTCCTGGGATATAAAATGTACAATGGTTGTAACTTAACGTTCATATATACTTCATAAACGAGCGAAAAATCGGCTTGAAAATTACAATTTGATTACAATGCCCCTTGACTTTTGTAACCTTATTCATTATAATATGGTGTAGTTTATCACATTTGAAGGGAGCGTTCTGAATTGGGTTATTTGAAGTCGGGGATATCCCGCTGTGTGGCTGTGCTTTCTGCCTGCGGAGTTGTGACAGTATCTGCTGTGACTTTTGCGACACTTGATAAAAACGTTATCCAGCCATGTGCAGTCATGCCACCTGAAAATGCAAAGGTCATTTCTGCTGTTTCTGACAAGGAAACATCTGAGCAGATCGGGGATATCACAACTGTTCTTACAACATCAGCCGTCAAGGAAACTGCGAAAAATTCTCAGACCGAGGCTGTAAAGGCTGTAAAAACTGCAAAAAGCGAAACAACAAAGTCAACAAAGTCAGCTTCCGAAACAGCTTTGAGATCAGAGAGCGTAACGACCTCTGTAATATCACAGAAGCCAGCGTCAGTGACCGCAGTGCAGAGCGTGACTTCCGCTGACACAAAGCTTAGCATATCAGTAAGCCTTGTGACAAAGAAAACTCAGCAGGCTTCAAAGTCTGAAACAAAGGTTTCTGCTGTTACTTCCGCCCCTGTCAGCACTACTGACAGCGATACTGTTGCCTCAAAGGCTACAAAAAAGACTACAACAGTGAAAACTACTACTGCAAAAACTACTACCACTGCAAAGACAACAACTGCCCCTGTTACGACCACAACGCTTGGGGTGACTACTACCAAGAAAAAGACCACCACCGCTAAGGTGACAACAACTAAAAAGCCTGTTACAACTACAACCACTGCGCCTGTTGTCGACAACGGCAAGACCCCTGCACAGCGACTTAATTCTGCAGTGCTTGATCCAAAGGCGACGCTCAGCGCAAAGGAAGAAAAGATACTTCTGAAATATCTCGATAAGATAATATCAGATGATATGACAAACTACGAAAAGGCTGTGGCTTGCTACGATTATATCATAAAGAACACGGTCTACGATTACGGCGGCTGGGCAAATCCTGTCAAGGCTGTTCTTGAGGACGGTTACGGCACTTGCACAGAGTATTCTTACGTTTACGCCGCAATGCTTAACTACATAGGCTTTGACGCAAAGACTGTTGACGGCAAGACCGCTATGGCGGCAGGCGGTTACGGCTATCATATGTGGGTGGAGGTAACGATAAACGGTCAGGTATATGTTATGGATCCTCAGGTGGACGATAACATGAGCTGGGGAGCGTATATCTCCCATGACCGCTTCTGCAAGACCTACAGCGAGGTCAAGAACAAGTATATAAAAGACTGATATTTTATCGGGTAGAGTTATCTGCCCGATATTTTTTTTACTGTGTTTGCGTGTAGTTTGTTTGCGGTACGTTTATTTGTACATTAAATGAGAATATCCGGCACTCTTTTTGTGACAAATTTTTCAGCCTATCCTATAGACAAAAGGAAAAAAGCGTGATATAATTATTCTTGATACATTGTCGGCAAATGCCGAACGTCATTTTGTACAGGAGGATAATTGATGACGGAAAATTCCACAACAATAAAGAAAAAGACTGCGGCATCTGTGAAGAAAAACAGCTCTGTCAAAGGTTCGTCAAAGAACAAGAAAAGAAAGAAAAAACGCAACAATATCGGCATTATCTGCGGCACTGCGGCAGCGGCTATCGTGATAGTTGTGGGCGGAGGATATTTCATTGGAAGAGCTTACTATAGCAACAGATTTCTGAGCGGCACAACAGTGAATGGCGTTGACGTGGGCGGAAAGACATTTGAACAGGCTTGCGACCTGCTCGGGGTGAACGATATGCCTTATGAGCTTACGGTCAAAACTATCGACGGCACGCCTGTTGTTTTCAAGACGGCTGATTTTGATTACAGACTAAGCGGCAAGGACGAGCTTCAGAAGGTCTATGACAGCGTGAACAGAAAAACATGGTTCTCTGGATTTATACAGAACTCCATCTATAGCTTTAATGAGGATATCACATTTGATGTTGAGAAGCTTCAGAAGCTTGTGGAGAAAGCAAACTGGGGCGACGTTGAAACTGCCGATGCAAAGCTTGGCCTTAACGAGGACAAGACGGCTTATGTTATCACCCCTGAGGTGCAGGGAAACAAGATAACCGATATGAAAAAGCTTGAAGCTTATGTTACGCAAAGCGTGGCGGCAGGTGAGCTTAGCGTTGAGCTTGACAAGGACACAGGTTGTTATTCTCTTCCAAAGGTGAAGAGCGCAGACCTTGAGGACGATTGCAAGAAACGAAATGATATTTTCCAGCTTTCTGTCACATACGATTTTGACTACACCACAGAAACTCTCACGGGCGAGGAGCTTATGAAGATGATAAAGCTCAAAGATGACGGAAGCTACACTGTGGACAGAAAGAAAGCCATGAAGTATGTGGAAAAGCTCGCAAAGAAGTATGATACATATAATACTAAGAGAAAATTCCACGCAACCTTGCAGGGCGACATAATCGTGCCGACAAGCTCTGATGCTAAATACGGCTGGTGGATAGATCAGGAAAAGACTTGTGACGATCTTGTGGATATGCTTGAAAAGGGCGAGAGCGTTGACAAGGTAGACCCTATCTATTACAGTACCGGCTACTATGATTTTACAGGCGTTGAGTCTGCGAGAAGCAAGGACGATGATATAGGCGACACTTATATTGAGATAGACCTTACCGACCAGCACTTGTGGTATTATGAAAAGGGCAAGAAAAAGCTCGATACCTATATAGTTTCAGGTCAGACCACATCTAAGGCGAGAACAACTCTCCCTGGTGTTTATAAGCTGTGGTCAAAGGAGACCAACAAGCGTATGAAAGACACAAATGCCGACGGTGACGAGTGGGATACAAAGTGCAACTTCTGGAACAACGTTTCTCTCTGCGGAATAGGTCTTCACGATTCAACGTGGCGAGGCGGATATTTCGGCGGTGAGATATACAAATACAACGGCTCTCACGGCTGTATAAATATGAGCTATGACGACGCCAAATATGTTTATGACAACGTGCCTTACGGTACGCCTGTTGTTATGTACTACAAGTCTGCGGATAAATAATAAGGACGGTCAAGGTATCATGCCTTGACCGCTTTTTGTAAGGAGTGTTTTTTATGGAAAAGATATTATACAGAGAGGGCTTTACGGCTGAGGAGCTTCCAAACGAGGTGATAGAGCGTATCAAAGGCGTTTCCTATAAGGAAAATCCCTATGTGAAGCCGGGCGACCTTGCCTATCTGCGTGTGAGGTATTATGACTTTGAGCATAAGGTGCAGTCTGGGGAGCTTATCGTGGCGAGGAAGCTTGCACAGGAGGTTCTGGATATTTTCTATGAGCTTTTCGAGGGCGGTTATGAGATAGAAAAAATCAGGCTTGTGGACGAGTATGACGCTGATGATGAAAGGTCAATGGCGGATAACAATTCCTCTGCCTTCAACTATAGGGTGGTGGCTGGTACCAACACTATCTCGGCTCACAGCTACGGCAGGGCGATAGACATAAACCCTCTTATAAATCCTTATATAGTGGGGGATAAGGTAATGCCTGCCAATGCTGCAGAGTATGCAGACCGTGACAAGGCTTTTGATCACAAGATTGACAGAACAGACCTTTGCTATTGCATTTTCAGGCGTCACGGCTGGAAATGGGGTGGTGACTGGAACAATTCTAAGGATTATCAGCATTTTTACAAAGAGTACGATTCTCCACTGAAAATGGCTGTAAATAAGCTGAAAAGAGCGTTGTTACGTTAGTTTGCAAGGTTTACCTAGGAAAGTGATATGAAATCATAAGTTATATATGTATACCGATTAACTAAAAATTAATAATGATTTTATGCAAGTTTTATCATTCGCTCTTGCATTTTGCTGTAATGTGTGTTATAATGATTAAGCCGTCGAAAAAGACGGCGAAAGGCTATTTTCTTGCATTTGTGCGAAAAACCACGCTTTGAGTTTGTTCACATTTATGCAGGATTGCAGGATTTTAATTTCTTCCTGCAAATTTTTTGTTAAAAACAGCTAAAAATCGGCTATGAGCCGTGAAATAACATACGTTGCTAAACGATAAGCTATAATTTTTTTTACAGTTTGGCAGGAAAGGGTGATAAAAATGGAACGCATGGAGGATATGACTAATGTAAAAAGCCTGTATTCACCGAAATTCGAGCATGATAACTGCGGAATAGGTGCTGTTGTGAACATTAAGGGCAAAAAGAGCCACGATACTGTTGCAAATGCGCTGACTATCGTTGAAACGCTTGAGCATCGTGCTGGTAAGGACGCAGAGGGCAAAACAGGTGACGGAGTAGGTATCCTGCTTCAGATCTCACATAAATTCTTCAAGAAGATCGCCGCCGCTGAGCTTGGGATCACGCTTGGCGAGGAGAGAGATTATGCCGTTGGTATGTTCTTCTTCCCACAGAACGAGCTTGCGAGAAATCAGGCAAAGAAGATGTTTGAGATAATCGCTGAAAAAGAGGGTCTGGAGATCCTTGGCTGGAGAGTCGTTCCTGCAAAGCCTGAGGTGCTTGGCAAGAGAGCTGCCCAGTGTATGCCTGCCATAATGCAGTGCTTCATCAAGCGTCCGAAGGGCGTTAAAAAGGGTCTTGACTTTGACCGCAAGCTATATGTTGCAAGACGTGTGTTCGAGCAGTCAAACGAGGACACCTACGTTGTGTCACTTTCAAGCAGAACTATAGTATATAAAGGAATGTTCCTTGTGCAGGATCTCAGAAAGTTCTTCCCTGACCTTCAGGATAAGGACTACGAGTCTGCTATCGCTATGGTACATTCAAGATTTTCTACCAACACAAACCCAAGCTGGCAGAGAGCTCATCCTAACAGAATGATCGTTCACAACGGTGAGATAAACACTATCAGAGGCAATGCTGATAAAATGCTCGCTCGTGAGGAAACGATGAAGTCTGAGCATTTGAAGGGCGACCTTGATAAGGTCACACCTGTTGTAAACACAGAAGGCTCTGACTCTGCAATGCTCGACAACACACTTGAATTTTTGGTCATGAGTGGAATGGATCTGCCACTGGCTGTCATGATAACGATCCCTGAGCCATGGGATAACAACGGCACGATGAGTCAGGCTAAGAAAGACTTCTATCAGTATTACGCAACTATGATGGAGCCATGGGACGGACCTGCTTCTATCCTTTTCTCTGACGGAGATATCATGGGTGCAGTGCTTGACAGAAACGGTCTGCGTCCGTCAAGATATTATATCACAAAGGACGGCAATCTTATCCTTTCATCTGAGGTTGGCGCACTTCCTATCCCGTCAGACAATATCGTTGAAAAGGAAAGACTTCGCCCAGGCAAAATGCTTCTTGTTGATACTGTTCAGGGCAGAGTTATCGACGATGACGAGCTTAAGGAATACTATGCTTCAAAGCAGCCTTACGGCGAGTGGCTTGACAGCAACCTTGTCAAACTTAAAGACCTTAAGATACCAAACATCAAGGTAGAGGAACATGGCTATGAGGAAAGACAAAGACTTCAGAAAGCTTTTGGCTATACCTATGAGGACGTTATGACATCTATCCTGCCAATGGCAAAGAACGGCTCTGAGTCTATTGCCGCTATGGGTACAGACAGCCCGCTTGCGGTGCTTTCAAAAGAGCCTCAGCCACTGTTCAACTACTTCAAACAGCTCTTTGCACAGGTAACAAATCCGCCTATAGACGCTATCAGAGAGGAAATAGTTACCTCCACAACTGTCTATATTGGCGAGGACGGCAACATTCTTGAAGAAAAGCCTGAAAACTGCAAGGTAATGAAGATACACGACCCTATCCTTACCTCAACAGATATCCTTAAAATAAAGAATATGCACATTCCTGGCTTTAAGGTAGCTGTTATCCCTATACTTTATTATAAGAACACAAGACTTGAAAAGGCTATAAACAGACTTTATATAGAAGCAGACAAGGCGTTCAGCGAGGGCGCAAATATCCTTATCCTTTCAGACAGGGGAGTTGACGAGAACCACCTTGCTATCCCGTCACTGCTTGCAGTATCAGCGCTTCATCAGCACCTTGTTGTTACAAAGAAGAGAACATCTCTTGCTATTATCCTCGAAAGCGGCGAGCCTAGAGAAGTTCATCACTTTGCAACACTGCTTGGCTATGGTGCTTCCGCTATCAACCCTTATCTTGCTCAGGAAACTATCCACGAGCTTATTGCTGACGACCTTCTCGATAAGGATTACTATGCCGCTGTTGACGATTATAATGCGGCTGTTCTCCATGGTATCGTAAAGATAGCTTCAAAAATGGGTATCTCTACTATACAGTCATATCAAGGCTCACAGATATTCGAGGCTATCGGTATCGGTCAGGACGTTATAAACAAGTATTTCACAGGTACTGTCAGCAGGATAGGCGGTATCACAATATCTGACATAGAGAAAAATGTTGACAGACTTCATACATCAGCCTTTGACCCTCTTGGACTTGGCACAGACACAGAGCTTGAATCAAGAGGAAGCCACAAGTTCAGGAGCGGCAAGGAGGAGCATCTCTACAATCCTCAGTCTATCTATCTGCTCCAGCAGGCTGCAAGGACTGGCGACTATGAAACATACAAGAAGTATTCAAAGCTTATCTCTGAGGAAATGGACCCTGTGAACATCAGAGGTCTTATGGATTTCAACTTTGCTGAAAATCCTGTTCCGCTGGAGGAAGTTGAGAGCGTTGACTCTATTGTAAGAAGATTTAAGACGGGCGCTATGTCCTACGGCTCTATCTCGCAGGAAGCTCATGAAGCACTTGCTATCGCAATGAACAGACTTCACGGCAAGTCAAACTCAGGTGAGGGCGGTGAGAGCCTTGACAGACTTCTCACAAAGGGTACTGCTGAGGATAGATGCTCAGCTATCAAGCAGGTGGCTTCGGGACGTTTCGGTGTAACTTCAAGATACCTCACATCTGCTGATGAGATACAGATAAAAATGGCACAGGGCGCAAAGCCTGGCGAGGGTGGTCATCTCCCTGGCAAAAAGGTTTATCCATGGATAGCTAAAACAAGACACTCCACACCTGGCGTGTCGCTTATCTCACCTCCGCCACACCATGATATCTACTCTATCGAGGACTTGGCTCAGCTTATCTATGACCTGAAAAACGCAAACAAGAACGCAAGAATTTCTGTAAAGCTCGTTTCTGAGTGCGGTGTTGGTACAGTTGCGGCAGGCGTTGCAAAGGCAGGCGCAGGTGTTATCCTTATCTCAGGCTATGACGGCGGTACAGGTGCGGCTCCGAGAAACTCTATCTACAATGCAGGACTTCCATGGGAGCTTGGTCTTGCAGAGGCACATCAGACCCTTATCAAGAACGGTCTTAGAAACAAGGTCGTTATCGAAACAGACGGAAAGCTCATGACAGGCCGTGATGTTGTTATCGCAGCGATCCTTGGCGCAGAGGAGTTCGGCTTTGCTACCGCTCCGCTGATAACGCTTGGCTGTGCAATGATGAGAGTATGTAATCTTGATACTTGCCCGTTTGGTGTTGCAACACAGAACCCAGAGCTTAGAAAGAAGTTCCCCGGCAAGCCTGAATATGTAATGAACTTTATGATATTCGTGGCTTCCGAGCTTAGAGAATATATGTCAAAGCTTGGCGTAAGAACAGTTGACGAGCTTGTGGGAAGAATTGACCTTATCAAGCCAAAGGCTGGTATCACAGGCACTGCGGCACAAGTTGACCTTTCTAATATCATCAACTCTGATTACGTTTCAGAAAAGGTAGAATACAACAAGAAATCCAAGTATGACTTCAAGCTTGAAAACACTCTTGATGAAAAGGTACTCATGAAGGAGTTCGAGAAAAATCTTAAGAGTGGTGAGAAGAAGTCTATCACAGTAAATGTCAAGAACACAGACCGTTCATTCGGTACTATCTTCGGTTCAGAGATAACAAGAAAGTATTATAACACACTTGCTGACGATACATACAAGATAGTCTGCAACGGCTCGGGCGGACAGAGCTTCGGCGCATTTATCCCGAATGGTTTGACCCTCGAGCTTGTGGGCGACTCTAACGACTATTTCGGCAAGGGACTTTCAGGTGGTAAGCTCGTTGTTTATCCTCCGAAGGATTCCACTTTCAAAGCCGAGGACAATATCATTATCGGTAACGTTGCACTTTACGGCGCAACAAGCGGTAAGGCATTCATCGACGGTGTTGCAGGCGAGCGTTTCTGCGTAAGAAACTCAGGCGCAGTGGCAGTTGTCGAGGGCGTTGGCGACCACGGCTGTGAGTATATGACAGGCGGCTGTGTGGTAGTTATTGGCAAGACGGGCAAAAACTTTGCGGCAGGTATGTCGGGCGGTGTAGCTTACGTTCTTGACGAGGACAGACACCTTTACACAAGACTCAACAAGGAAATGGTACTTTTCTCTGAGGTCAAGGAGAAGTACGATATAATTCAGCTCAAAGACCTTATCCAGCAGCACGTTGACGCAACAGGCTCTGAAAAGGGCAAGCGTATTCTTGATAACTTTGAGGAATATCTGCCTAAGTTCAAGAAGATAATCCCTCACGATTACAAGAAGATGATGTCTGCTATAGCTTCAATGGAAGAAAAGGGTATGAGTAGCGATCAGGCGCAGATAGAAGCATTCTATCAGATCATCAACGGCAAGCAGTAAGCCTGCGCACATGAGATATTGTACTTTTAAAATCGAAAGGAGGATATACTTGCCGTGAAAGCAAGTATAGTTGAGATATGGGAAAGCCAACTGGTTTTATGGACTATAAGCGTGAGGACGCAGCAGCGTTCTCCGTTGAGGAACGTATAAAGAATTTTAATGAATTTCACACTCCTCTTTCAAAGGAGGAGCAGCAGAAGCAGGGTGCAAGATGTATGGACTGCGGTGTGCCGTTTTGTCAGGCAGGAATGAAGATAGGCAACGCATTTTCAGGCTGTCCGCTTAACAATCTTATCCCTGAATGGAACGACCTTATATACAAGGGCAACTGGGTGCAGGCATATTACAGACTTCATATGACGAACAATTTTCCTGAGTTCACATCAAGAGTTTGTCCTGCACTTTGCGAAAAAGCCTGCACCTGCGGAGCTAATGGCGACGCTGTTACCACAAAGGCTAACGAATACGGCATTATCGAAAATGCTTATGCCTGCGGATATGCTTCGGCAAGAGTTCCAAAGGTAAGAACAGGAAAGACTATCGCTGTTATAGGCTCAGGCCCGTCAGGTCTTGCTGCCGCTGACCAGCTCAATCAGAGAGGTCACAGTGTAACAGTTTTCGAGCGTGAGGACAGAGTGGGCGGTCTGCTTATGTACGGCATACCGAACATGAAGCTTGAAAAGCAGATTATCGAGCGCAAGATAAACATAATGAAAGAAGAGGGCATCGAGTTCCGCACAGGCGTTAATGTGGGCAAGGATATCACAGCGGCTGAGCTTCTCAAGGACTTCGACAGAGTAATACTTTGCTGTGGTGCTTCAAACCCTAGAGATATCAAAGCCGAGGGCAGAGATGCAAAGGGTATCTATTTTGCAGTGGATTTTCTGAAATCCACAACTAAGGCGCTGCTGAACGGCGGCCTTACGGATAAAAACCACATTTCCGCAAAGGGCAAGAACGTCATGGTAATAGGTGGCGGAGATACGGGAAATGACTGCGTTGGTACAAGTGTAAGACATGGCGCAAAGAGCGTTTTGCAGCTTGAAATGATGCCAAAGCTTCCTGACACGAGAGCCGAGAACAACCCATGGCCGCAGTGGCCAATGGTTTGCAAGACAGATTACGGTCAGGAGGAAGCTATCGGTGTGTTCGGTCATGATCCGAGAGTTTATCAGACAACTGTCAAGGAGTTTCTCAAAGACAAAAAGGGCAATCTTAAGGGCGCAGTGCTTGTAAAGCTCTCCCCAGAGAAAGACCCTAAGTCAGGCAGAACGATAATGAAGCCTGTTGAGGGCAGCGAATACAAGGTAGAAACCGAGCTTGTTCTTATTGCGGCAGGTTTTCTGGGATCTGAAAGCTATCTCACAAAGGCTTTTGGCGTTGAGGTAGACGGCAGAACGAATATCGCAACAGCCGACGGCACACATCAGACGAACGTGAAGAACGTCTTTGCCGCAGGTGACGTGCGCAGAGGACAGTCACTTGTAGTATGGGCTATCAGAGAGGGCAGAGATGTTGCCCGTGAGGTGGATAAGAGCCTTATGGAGTATACAAATCTGTAATACGAGATAAAAATGTAACACCGTCCGAGGAATTCGGGCGGTGTTTTTTTGTGTGTAGGGTATCGTACCAATGGGCGGCGACAAAAAAAACGCTACCATAAATGATAGCGGATCTGGGTGCAGGTGCAAGCACCTGCTGTCTTGCTGATACCAAATGGATGCTCAGTTCAAACATCCAATTTTACGCTGCCAATCAATCTTCGTTATACTTATCTATCATTCTGCAGTACTCTTTTTCCTCGCAGTCAATATAATCCTTAGCGAACTGCTCCGCTTCTTCGAGACTGTTTTCCAGCAGTTCAAAATCCACTGCAGCCGAAAAAATATCTATCTCAAGCTGTTCGGACTCATCTGCAAAAACTTCAATAGTAAAACCCTCGCAACGGACATCATTTCCGTCCTTATTCTCCCGAAGCAGATTGCTGTCGGGAGTTATTTTTACATGAAACCCTTTGTATTTCAAACCGCAAACCTCCTTAAAATTTCATCTGAAAATCATCAATGTCGTAATATCCATCATAATCTTCCGCACAATATTCTTCGTCAAATTCATCATTTACCATATGTTCAATCTGCAGTGAATTTTCCAAAGCTGTCTGAAGATAACTTTTATCTAAGCCGTTTTCTCTGTACCCCTGCAAAATCGTATTGTAATACTGCCTACTCGGAGGAGCGATCTCTCCTCGGTTCATCAGATACGCCATACCCTCAACTTCTTTGCCGTCCAGCTCAAAAAACATTTTTTCCTGCCTGTAAAGTCTCGGATAACCCTCATAGCGATTTAAAGCTGGCAAATCTCTGTCATCAAGCTCCCAGATCAGAACAGGAACGCTTGCTCCTTTTTTCGGAACAATAGTCGCAACGCCTCTGAATTCCAACTCAAAATCCTTAATCTCAGATGTTCCCGCAACCCTTGAATGCGGACATCTGTATGCCATCTGTTGCAAATTAATGTTGCTGCCGTATGCAATATATAACTGTTTGTTTTTCATCTTCGACCTCCGATCTACATAGCCATTTCTATGTCTAAATCTTGATCTTCTTCAAAGCCCTCACATTCGCTCTCTGTCGGCTCAGAAATCTCATCGGGTACATTTTCGTTTAACTCCCGAATCTCGCTTACAGGCTCGGCACGCTGCTCACGGGCGGCGATACGCTCCTGTCTGAGCCTTTCTCGCTGAGCTATGGCTTGCTCGGGATTTTTCCACGCAATGTTGCCCTCAAGATGAGACAGCAAATGCTTGCGGCAGTTCTTGAACTCCTGTCCGTTAAGACCTATGCGGATAAGCCACGTCCTGAACGTATAGCGAGGATTTTCACTCTGCGTTACTCGTGGACTTGCAGATTTCTGCGTTAACGCCTGATTGCTGACCGCCAATACCATAGAAATATATGCTCTGAGCACGCCTGCATTCAGGCAGCTGTTGAAAGCCCTCACTTCAATATTGTTATCCGTAAAGACGGGATGTAAATTTAAACACCTGTACCGTGATGGATCGTAATGTGAGTGATAATCGGCGTCATCTCCGTACCAAAGCCGTTTTATGGTCTGTAAACTCGTCGGCCTTCTTTTGTTCAGTTCTTCAAGAAAGTGCTTATCTACCTTTTTGCAATAATTCCGTTCACGGTTTGAATCTACCTGTAAAGCCTGATACAGCATATCCTCCTTGCTTGCAAAAATATTTACAAGATTTCTAAGCTTTTGTGCGTCATACGGAGAAAAATCAATGTGAATATGAATTCCTGTGGACTCGTTGCAAATGCCTCCGCTTCGGCGAATAGAACGAACGATCTCCTGAAGCGTCGGCATATCTTCGTATTCCAGAATCGGAGTTACAAGCTCCACAGAATACAGCTTTGAAGCCGAAGAGCCGTCCTTCGTTGTACATCGTATACTTGCGTCGGACATGATCTTCCATGTTCTGTTTTTACTGTCTTTAACATCATATCTGTCATAACTGCCGCCGTAATGCTCCGGCGAACCGCCCAAAACCTTTGCCACCGCCTTTGCCGCTGCCAATCTTGTTAAGCCGGTGCATTCGATTTCAACTCCGTAACGTTGGTTTTTTATTCCCTCAAAATTTTTCGCCATTTAATTTTCACCTCGTTTCCGAAAAAAACAGCCTGCAGATTTCTCCGCAAGCTGTTTATAATCCTGTATAATAAAACTTGACACATAAAAAACAATCGAAGTATAATAAAAAC
>ERZ791826.108-NODE-108-length-101006-cov-10.702252_pt1 | contig 101006 bp, 100 predicted proteins | sample MGYA00510297_ERZ791826 | MGnify/ENA primary metagenome ERZ791826 (study PRJEB30046, sample SAMN00792004) | human gut metagenome | study: EMG produced TPA metagenomics assembly of the A metagenome-wide association study of gut microbiota in type 2... | reverse complement strand
GAAGTGTGGCAACACATGGAGCTGACTGTTACTAATAGGTCGAGGGCTTGATTAAAAAAGCGGTTAAATCTGTATGAAGTTTTGAAAGTATATTATTTATGGCCTAGTGGCTCAGTTGGTTAGAGCGCCGCCCTGTCACGGCGGAGGTCACGGGTTCGAGTCCCGTCTGGGTCGTTTCAGTAATTGTTTTTACGATTACGATATGGGATCTTAGCTCAGCTGGGAGAGCATCTGCCTTACAAGCAGAGGGTCACAGGTTCGAGCCCTGTAGGTCCCATTTATTCATATGCCGATGTGGCTCAATTGGCAGAGCAGCTGATTTGTAATCAGCAGGTTATCGGTTCGAGTCCGATCATCGGCTTTTATACAATTTCATATTGTATATATGGGCAGATTCCCGAGTGGCCAAAGGGGACAGACTGTAAATCTGCTGCAAATTGCTTCGGTGGTTCGAATCCACCTCTGCCCATTGGAATTACTTTTTCAGTAATTGCATATAATAAAATATATTATCGCGGGATGGAGCAGTCTGGAAGCTCGCCGGGCTCATAACCCGGAGGTCATAGGTTCAAATCCTATTCCCGCAACTATGTGCCTAGTTAGCTCAGTTGGTAGAGCAGAGGACTGAAAATCCTCGTGTCTCTGGTTCGATTCCGGAACTAGGCACTTTTAATTGTATAGAGAACATATTGGTATAATTGGAAACGACACATGTGTGCATTACTCACTGATTAACGAACAACACGCGTGTGTTTTTCTATGCTCAAATTTATTTATATTAAAGGAGGGCAAAATTATGCCAAAGAAGAGTAGACTCGAAAATATTTTATTTACACTTGTTATGGCGTTTGTCATGGTGTATGCCATGGTATGCTATAACATCGCAATCGACAAAGGCGGAATGACAAACGAAGTTTTTCTGCTGGCGTTTCATGAAATACCGATTATGTGGCCGATCGCATGTATCCTGGAGTATTTTGTAGTGGAGAAACTGGCAACGATGCTGGCATTTCGTCTGGTAAATCCGAAAGAAGACAAGCCGGTCTTTGTGACACTTGCAATTTGTTCTATGATCGTATGTCTGATGTGTCCGGTAATGAGTCTGATTGCCACAGTTTTGTTTGCACATCCGGGAAATCAGGTGATCGCAGTGTGGCTGCAAAAATTTGCATTAAACTTCCCAATGGCATTATGCTGGCAGATCTTTTTTGGAGGAGTATTTGTAAGAAACTTATTTACATGGGTGAAAAAAGCGATTCATCATAAATAAAATCATCATGAATAAAAAGAGGGTGCGCATAATGCGCACCCTCTTTTTGGGGGTAGGAAAATAATGAAAAATGGTAAAACTGCTTCCGGCACAAAACCGGAAACAAGAATTACTGTGATTAAGTATTAGCCCATAACCACTTCGACAGAGACTTCTGTCTTGCCGGTTGGTAATGGAATCGTATTTCCGTCTACGGCAACACCATCGACGGTCATGGAAGCAACGCCCTTTTCTACGTGTTTCGGGTTACGGACGCTGATGTGATAGGTCACACCACGGAAGTCACGTTTTGCTTCGAAACCATCCAGAGTGGATGGAATACATGGATCGACGGTCAATCCGTCGTAATCCGGACGAATTCCGAGAATATACTGGGAAACGTCCAGGAATGTCCACGCTGCAGTACCGGTCAGCCAGCTGTTCTTGGCTTCTCCAAAGTTTGGAGCATCTTTTCCGGCAATCATCTGCGAATATACATAAGGTTCGGTACGGTGAATTTCGCTGATATCTTCGATATATGCAGGACAGGTTCTTGTATATACCTGCCATGCACGGTTTCCACGTCCAACAACGGTTTCTGCAATGGAAATCCAAGGATTGTTGTGGCAGAAGATTCCGGCATTTTCTTTATATCCTGGTGGATAAGAGGAAATTTCACCAAGTTCTACATGGTATCTGTGATAAGGTGGCTGAAGAAGTACAATACCGTATTTAGTATCCAGATATTTTTCTACGGATTCCATGGCTTTCAGACAGTTTCCTTCTTTCAGGCCGATCTCTGCCATAACGCAGAAGCCTTGTGGCTCGATAAAAATCTTACCGTCTTCACATTCTTTAGAACCAATCTTGTTTTTGTAATGATCGTATGCACGCAGGAACCATTCTCCGTCCCAGCCGGCATTAAGAACTGTTTTTTCCATTTCCGCAATGGCATCTTCTGCAAGTTTTGCCTCGTCTTCAAGTCCTCTGTGACGGCAGATCTCTACATAATCTTTACCGTAACGGACAAACATACCGGCAATGAAAACAGACTCTGCATTTGGTCCTTCGGATGGGCCGAATGTCTGGAAGGATTCTCCCGGTTCTGTGGAGAAGCAGTTTAAGTTCAGGCAGTCATTCCAGTCTGCACGGCCGATCAGCGGAAGTTTATGCGGTCCGAGATGATCGATGGTGTAGTGGAAGGAACGGCGTAAATGCTCCATAAAATCAGTTGCCTTGGAAGGATCACTGTCATACGGCGTTTTTTCATCCAGGATGGTGTAATCCCCGGTTTCTTTGATATATGCTGCGGTACCTGCAATCAGCCAGAGCGGATCATCGTTGAAACCGCTTCCGATATCAGAATTACCTTTCTTGGTCAGAGGCTGATACTGATGATATGCACTTCCGTCTTCAAACTGTGTTGCTGCAATATCCAGAATACGCTCTCTTGCGCGGTCAGGAATCAGATGTACGAAACCAAGCAGATCCTGACAGGAATCACGGAATCCCATGCCTCGTCCGATACCGGATTCGAAGTAGGAAGCAGAACGGCTCATATTAAATGTGACCATACACTGATACTGATGCCAGATGTTTACCATACGATCCAGTTTTTCCTCGGAAGAGGATACCGTAAAGTGAGAAAGCAGTTCATCCCAGTATTTTTTCAGTTCAGCCAGTGCTGCTTCGGATTTTTCTTTGGTATCAAATTCTTTCATCAGAGCTTCCGCACGTGTGCGGTTAATCTTTCCATCTTCGGCGCGTCCGATCCATTTTTCTTCAACAGGATTCTCTATGTATGCCAGAATAAATACGAAAGTTTTGGATTCGCCGGGAGCAAGAGACACTTTCAGATGATGGGAGCCTACCGGAGCCCATCCGCTGGCAATGGAGTTTTTGGACTGATCGGACACGACAACTTCGGGAGCAGAGTTTTCTCCGTATGCTCCAAGGAAGGAATCGCGGTCAGTATCAAATCCGTCTATCGGGGCATTCACTGCATACAGTGCATAGTGATTACGACGCTCACGGTATTCGGTCTTATGATAAATTGCAGATCCATGAACTTCTACTTCACCGGTAGAGAAATTACGCTGGAAGTTGGTCATGTCGTCCATTGCATTCCATAAACAGAATTCTACATAAGAAAAAACAGAAAAATCTTTCGTCTCTTTACTGTTATTGGTAAGAGTCAGCTGATTGATCTCACAGTTCTTTCCAACCGGAACAAATGCGGTCAGCTCTGCCTGCAGATCATTTTTACTGCTCCGGAAGGTGGAGTAGCCCATACCGTGATGACACTCATAAGCGTCCAGATCGGTCTTGGTTGGCATCCATCCGGGATTCCAGATGGTATCGCCCTCTTTAATATAGTAGTAGTGTCCATTGCTGTCGAAAGGAACATTGTTATAACGGTATCTCGTCAGACGAAGAAGCTTTGCATCTTTATAGAAGCTATAGCCACCGCAGGTATTGGAGATCAGAGAAAAGAAATTCTCAGAACCCAGATAGTTGATCCATGGGAGTGGTGTCTTAGGAGAGGTAATAACATATTCTTTGTTCGCATCATCGAAATATCCAAATTTCATGTGTGTATCCTCCATATAAAATTATTTACTTGTGACATAGTAGATGAAAGTGGAAAGAAGCATTTGGTGGAGTAATCAATCCATCGTGCTTGTTTTAAATGCCACTTATCTATAAGAGCGAAAACGTTTAAGCGCTCTCTTTTATAAATAGAGTATAGTCTCTGAAATTTAAAAAATCAACACAAAATGGCTTAAAACAGGCAAATACAGCAACTTGAACAAAAACGAAAACAAAAAATATAAGAAAACAACAAATGCGTGCGCAACATTAAAAAACAAACAAATTGCGTAAACGTATAAGAATAAAACAGCGTGCGCATGCACGGACACAAAATACACATACAATATGCACAAAACAGTCAAGAATGAAGTGTTTAAATTGACGAAATGACAAAAAAGTATTGCATTTACCGGCATATGGGGGTATATTAAAGCTACGAAAACGATTAAGAAAATTTCCCGAAACATTGGAGGAATGATATGGTATCTTTAAAAACAATTGCTGAACGATGTGGTGTTTCTACTGCGACCGTAAGCAAAGCACTGAATGATCATAAAGATATCAGCGAAGAGACAAAAAACCGGGTAAAGCAAACGGCACAGACACTTGGATATTTTCCGAATGCAGCGGCCAGAGCGCTTAAGACGAACCGTTCATATAATATCGGGGTACTCTTCGAGGAGGAAGCCGGAAGAGGCCTGACTCATGAATATTTCTCCGGTGTACTGAACGGACTTAAGATTCAGGCAGAAAAGTTAGGATATGATATTACATTTATCAACACCTGCTTTGAAAACCGGAAGATGTCCTATTATGAACATTGCCGGTACCGGAATTTTGAGGGAGTCGTAATTGTATGTGCCAATTTTGACGACCCGGATGTGACCGAGCTGATGAACAGTGAAATACCTGTAGTTACGATTGATTATGTGCATCATAACTGCACCGCAGTTACTTCCAACAACATACAGGGTATGGAAGATTTAGTAAAGTACATATACAGTCAGGGACACAGAAAAATTGCATATATTCATGGACAGGAAGGGTCCAGTGTTACAAGGGACCGGCTGGCAAGCTTTTATCGGACGATTGATGAGCTTGGACTTGAAATTCCCGATACATACGTCCGGACAGCCGATTATCTGGAAACCAAAGGGGCAGCAAAACAGACAAGGGAACTGTTGAACTTAGAGGCTCCACCGACCTGTATCATTTATCCGGATGATACTTCTTTAATAGGAGGAAGAAATGTCATTATTGAAATGGGACTTCGCATCCCGAGAGACATTTCGGTAGCCGGATATGACGGTACGATGATTTCGCAGCTTTTATATCCAAAACTCACAACAATTCGTCAGAATACAGAAATAATTGGAAGTGAAGCAGCAACAAGGCTCATCGGAACCATTGAAAAACCGAGAACAACTCTCGTTGAGAGAGTCGTTATAGAAGGAAGTTTAGTTCCGGGACAATCCGTAGGTGCAATTCAGCCGAAGGAATAAACCGGAAGATTTCTTCAAAACAAACAGACCAGAAGGTCAACAATATTAAGGAGGGTTTTATATGAAAAAGAAAGTCGTAAGTGCACTGCTGTGCGCAACAATGGTAGCAACAATGTTTGCTGGCTGTGGAAGCAAAGAGAGTGATAACAATGCATCAACACCGGACACTTCAAAGGCAGATACCAGTTCTGAAGTATCCGAACCGGCAGAAGACACAGGAAAGGTTTTAAACATTTACTGCTGGAACGAGGAGTTCAAGAGCCGTATTACCGCTCACTATCCGGATTATAAGGAAGTAGACGCAACACATGGTAAAATCGGAGATGTAGATGTTGTCTGGAACATTACACCAAACGATGACAACGCATATCAGAACAATCTGGATGCAACATTGTTAAATCAGGCAGATGCTCCGGCAGATGACAAGATCGATCTGTTCCTTGTAGAAGCTGATTACGCACTGAAGTATGTAGATACGGACTACACAATGCCGATCAAGGATCTGGGAATTACCGATGATGATCTGTCTAAGCAGTATCAGTACACAAAAGATATCGTTACCGATTCCAACGGAGTTTTAAAAGGTCTTTCATGGCAGGGCTGTCCGGGTGTTCTTTTCTATAACAGAGATGCAGCAAAAGAAGTTCTTGGAACAGATGATCCGGATAAGGTTCAGGAAAGTGTAAAGGACTGGGATACATATAACGATACGGCAAAGAAAATGAAAGATGCCGGTTACAAGATGACCGCTTCTGCAAACGATACTTACCGTGTATACTCCAACAATGTAACATCCAAGTGGGTAGACGGAAACAAGATCAGCATTGATGACAATATTATGAAATGGGTAGATGATTCCAAGGCTCAGGTAGATGCAGGAGAGACAGGTACATGTGATCTCTGGTCAGATGACTGGTCAAAAGGCTTCTATCCACAGGGTAAAGTATTCTGCTACTTTGGACCTGCATGGTTAGTAAACTTCTCTATGGCAGCTGATACAGAAGGATCTATCGGTTACAACGGTGGATGGGGCGCAGCTCAGGGACCGCAGGGATTCTTCTGGGGTGGTACATGGATTTGTGCAGCTCAGGGAACAGACAATGCCAACCTTGTAAAAGACATTATGTTAAAGATGACAACCGATGATGATATTATGAAAGATATCGTAGTTGATGATGATGATTTCGTAAACAACAGCACGGTTATGAACGGAATGGCAGATGGATCAATTAAGGTAAAAGACAATAAAGAATACAGCAGCAAGATTCTTGGTGGTCAGAATCCTCTTCCAATGTACTGTGCAGGTGTTGAGACACTTGATTTAAGCAACCTTTCTTCATACGATCAGGGATGTAACGAGGAATTCCAGAACGCTATGAAGAACTACTTCGAAGGAAAAGCAACAAAGGATGAGGCACTTGATCTCTTCTACAAGGCTGTAACTGAGAAGTACCCAGAGTTAACTTACTAAAAACGATTATTAACAAGCACCACAGGGACCGTGCCTGCCATACAGGAATGGAGGCACGGTCATTTTAACAAAAGCTATGTGTAACAAAAACTATATTCATCATAACATACCAGTTGGGAGGTAGGTCTTATGAAAAGTAATAGTGGAGGAAAAGCGGTCAGATATAATAAATGGGGCTACATATTTCTGATTCCATTTATCGTTGTATTTGTAATATTTCAGCTGGTACCGTTAGTAAACACCATTTATAACAGTTTTTTTGAAAATTACATGTCTGGTCTGACACAGGTTGGACCGAGATTTGTTGGATTAGATAACTATAAGGCTTTGTTCAGCAGTGGAGATATCTGGACATATTTTAAGAACACGATGGTTCTCTGGATCATGTGCTTCATACCACAGATTTTCCTCTCCCTTTTATTAGGTGCATGGTTTTCCGATGTCCGTCTGAAATTAAAAGGGTCCAGATTCTTCAAAACGGTTATTTATCTGCCGAACCTGATTATGGCATCTGCATTTTCCATGTTGTTCTTCACTCTCTTTTCAGATGGAGGACCAATCAACTCTTTACTGATGCAGATCGGATTTATCTCAGAACCTTATAAATTTTTATCACACGCAGGAAGTGCAAGAGGCCTGATCGCCATGATGAACTGCCTGATGTGGTTTGGTAATACGACCATTCTTCTGATGGCCGGAATGATGGGAATTGATACTTCTCTGTTTGAGGCAGCCGAGGTGGATGGAGCTACTTCCACACAGGTATTTTTCAAGATAACACTTCCACTGCTTCGCCCGATTCTGGTGTATGTAATTATCACATCCCTGATCGGTGGTCTGCAGCTGTTCGATGTACCACAGATTTTGACAAACGGAACCGGTGATCCGATGAGATCTACCATGACCTTGATCATGTATCTGAATAAGCATCTGTTCAGTAAGAACTATGGTATGGCAGGAGCACTGTCCGTTGTACTGTTCATTCTTACTACAGTCTTAAGCCTGATCGTATTTAAGGTTACCGGCAATGACAAGAGAAAGGGGTAATTGATATGGCAAAGACAAATAAAAATGACATCCAGAAGGGTGTAGGACTTCATGCACGGCGCGTCATCGCCTATGTAGTATTGATTATTATCTCATTTTTCTGTCTGTTCTGGTTTTACATTATGTTTATCAATGCAACCAGATCAAACGGACAGTTACAATCCGGATTTACCGCGATTCCAAGTACGAACCTGTTAAAAAACTGGAACAATCTGGTGCACGGAACGCTTCCAATCTGGTATGGAATGTTCAACAGTCTGATCATCGCTGCCTGCTCAGCAGTGCTTTGTACATATTTCTCAACCATGACTGCATATGCGATCCATGCGTATGAGTTCAGGATGAAACGGTTTATTTATCCATTTATTCTGATGATCATGATGATTCCGACACAGGTTACCGCACTTGGATTTATCAAGCTGGTAACAAAGATGGGACTGATGGATTCCTTTATTCCACTCATTGTTCCAACGATTGCTTCTCCGGTTGTATTCTTCTACATGAAGCAGTACATGGAGAGTGCACTTCCGTTATCTTTGATTGAGGCAGCACGGATTGACGGTTCCGGTGAGTTCCGTACCTTCAACAGTATCGTACTTCCGCTTATGAAACCGGCGATTGCCGTACAGGCAATTTTTACATTCGTCAGCAGCTGGAACAATTACTTCACACCGGCACTGATTCTGCATGATGATAAAAAGAAAACACTTCCAATTCTGATTGCACAGCTTCGTGCAGCAGACTGGTTGAAGTTTGATATGGGTCAGGTATATGTGATGATTACATTCTCGATCCTGCCGGTTATCGTTGTATATCTGATTCTTTCCAAGCATATCGTTCAGGGTATTGCACTGGGAAGTGTCAAGGGATAATGTGAAATATAACGTTAAAAACTGCAGTTGATGCTGTACTACAAAAAGGAGTTGCCTTTTGCGGGGCAACTCCTTTTTTAGTGAAGAATGATTGATATCCGGTGTCGGGACGTCAGATGGACAAATGATAGATCTGCATCCAGGTGTTGATCTGGATAAAGTAAGCAATGAGCTGCGGACCTGCCATCAACTGGCCGAACCATGGTTTGCCGAGTTCCTTTGGTGCGGCAAGGAAAGCTTCTGTTTTGGAACGGTCCAGAAGCGGCAGTACCGGAGAATTCGGATCGCTTAGGATTTCCCGCATGCGCCTGATCAGCATCTGTTCGTAGGCCGGATGGTATGTCTTTGGATACGGGCTTTTTTTGCGCCAGAGCAGTTCCCGTGGCAGCAGATCGGCACAGGCATCCCGCAACAGGGATTTTTCGACTCCATTCCGATATTTCATCTGCCACGGCACATTGAAAACATATTCCATGATCCGGTGATCGGCAAATGGGACACGGGCTTCCAGGGAAGAGTACATGCTGGTGCGATCCATGCGGTCGAGCAGGGTCTGCATGAACCATTTGATATTCAGATAGCCAATGTCACGACGGCGGGCTTCCTCAGGGGATTCGCCATCCAGATGCGGAACGTGGGAGAGTGTTTCCTCATAGCGCGCATGAGAATATTCTGCCAGATCCAGCGTGCGAAGCACGTCATCGGAAAGAATGGAGGTACGTGCAGCAGGATCGGCAGACCACGGAAAACCATCCCGGTTCATAAGTTCCGGTCGGTAAAACCATGGATAGCCGCCGAAAATTTCATCGGCACATTCTCCAGTGAGAGTTACTTTATTATGTTTGGCGACTTCGGAACAAAAATACAAAAGAGAGGCGTCCACATCGGTCATTCCGGGAAGGTCTTTGGCGGTGACCGCATCGGACAGGGCGGCAAAGAGAGCCTCCTGGCTGCACTCTAAATAGGTGTGGGATGTTTTACAATATTGCAGCATCCGGTTGACGTAAGGAAGATCCCGTTCCGGCTGAAAGGCATTGGACTTAAAATATTTCTCGTTTTCAGAGAAGTCAAAAGAAAACGTGTTTAAAATTTTTCCTTCTTTTTGCATATGGCGGGCGGCTAATGCCGTGACAATCGAAGAATCAATGCCGCCGGAGAGAAAGGTGCATACCGGAACATCGGACACCATCTGTCGTTCTACAGTGTCACGCACGAGAAAAGAAACGGTCTGTACGGTTTGGGCATAGGAATCTTTATGTTCCCGGCAGGGCAGATCCCAGTAGAGAATGTCGTGCTGTCCGTCCGGACAGAATATATGATAATGTCCCGGCATAACTTCCTTTACGCCTGTGAATACGCCGTTTCCGGAGGTGCGTGCCGGACCGACCGCCAGAATTTCCTGCAGACTGTTTTTGTCAATGGATGGAGTGACATCCGGATGACAAAATAATGCTTTGGGTTCCGATCCAAAAACAAATGAGCTTCCGGTCTGGGTATAAAACAAAGGCTTTGTGCCGGCACGGTCACGGTAGAGAAGCAGTTCTCTGTTGGTATCGTCCCAGATTGCAAATGCGAAAATTCCATTTAATTTTTCAACAAAATTTTTTCCAAAATGCATATAAGCGCACAGAATGATTTCCGTGTCGGATGTTGTGGTAAAGCGATATCCGGCTGCCTGCAGTTCGGGCAGCAGTTCCCGGTGATTATAAATTTCTCCATTGTAAACAATGGAACAGGTTTTCCCGTGGAAAGTACGTGTCATAGGCTGGATACCGCTTTTAAGATCGCGGATGGAAAGGCGTGCATGTGACAGCCCCACATGTGGCTGTAGATCAATCATCGCCTGATCCGGACCGCGGTGCTTTAAAGTTTCGTGCATTTGTACAAGGATCGTTTCCCAGAAGGGTTTTTTGTCATAGTAGTTTAATGAAAAATCGCAAAAGCCTGAAATTCCACACATAATTTGTCTCCTTACCGTTGGGCTGCGGCTCTAAAAGCAGCCATCTTAGTTTTAGTCTATGCAGAAATTTCTATACAAATGCAAAAAAGAGGGGTATGATGAGTACAAAATACAAGAAAAAGAGGAAGAATTATGTTGAAACTGGAACAGGGAAGACCCGCGGATACGGCAGGAAGACTGGAAAAGGAGATCCGTGTGTATGATTTTTTAGATAAACTTGGCGTTATATATGACAGGGTGGATCATGAAGCTCTGATGACGATGGAAGCATGTGAGGAGGCAGACCGCGTGCTGGAAGCTACCATATGCAAGAATCTGTTTTTGTGTACGGCAAATAAAAAAGAATTTTATCTTCTGATGATTGTGGGAGATAAACGTCTCGTGACAAAGGATGTGTCAAAAAAGCTTGGTACAAGCCGGCTTTCTTTTGCTAATGAATCGTATATGGAAGAGTATCTCGATATTACACCGGGATCGGTCAGTGTAATGGGGCTTATGAATGATGTGGAAAATCATGTGCAGCTGGTCATTGATGAAGATGTTTTAAAGGGAGAATATGTGGGATGTCATCCGTGTATTAATACGTCCAGCCTGCGTGTGCGCACTGCAGATCTGATGGAAAAAATCATTCCTGCAATGCATCACGAGGCGAAGATCATTCAGATTTAGCCGGCTTCTTTTTGCGCTGGCGCAGTTCCCGGAAAAAAGCAGAAAGCATGGAAGAACAGGTCTCTTCAAGAACACCTCTGGTAATTTCCACCTGATGGTTAAATTGCTGCATTTGCAGAAGATTCAGGACAGATCCTGCACATCCGGCTTTGGGATTCATGGAACCGATGATTACCCGCCGCATACGGGATTGTACAATTGCACCGGCACACATCTGGCATGGCTCCAATGTGACGTAGAGGTCGCAGTCCTCAAGCCGCCAGTCACCTGTTTTTTTACTTGCTTTGCGGATGGCAGACAGTTCTGCATGGGCAAGCGTATTTTTATCAATGTTGCGCCGGTTATATCCTCTTGCGATGATTTTACCGTTTTGGACAATCACACATCCAATCGGGACTTCATCGATCGCATAGGCTTTTTTCGCCTGTTTTAAGGCTTCTTTCATAAATTTTTCATCATCAGTCATAGACATTCTTCCTTGAAATCGTTATGATAATTATGGGGATAAGTAACCTTTTAATTACAGTATAATACTATACCATAGAAATCATATGGAAGGAAGAAGTATGTTATTTGCATATGAGACAGAACGTCTTCTTTTAAAAATAATAAAGCCGGATCAGGCAGATGCGGTACTGGATTTTTATATGCGGGATAAAGAACTGTTTGAAAAATTTGAGCCGGACCGGATGCCGAATTTTTATACCCGCCAGTTCCAGAGACAGATGCTCCTGTTTGAGTATAACATGGCAGTACAGGGAACGCTGTTCCGGTTTTATGTATATGAGAAAGAGCATCCGGAGCGTATCATAGGGACGATATGCGTACATCATATTACGCGTGGATTTTCTGAACAGTGTGAGGTTGGATATAAGTTTTCCAGCGCATATCATCATCGCGGATACGCAACGGAATCACTGCGTTTTATTATGGATCTGGTGTTCCGGGATTTAAAACTTCACCGTGCCATGGCATGGGCACTTCCGGATAATACGGCAAGTATCCGGCTGCTTGAACGGGTGGGGTTCGTGTACGAAGGTATCTGCCATGATTATATGATGCTCAATCAAAAGTGGCGGGATCATGCGCAGTTTTGCATGATTAATCCTGATTAAGCGGACACATCCAGTATCCGAAAACTCCGGTCATGTCTTTGGAGTCTGAGGATACTGCGGCTGCTGCCTCAAATTCCGGGAAACCAAAGAGCATTGCCATCATACGTTCCGGCTGCTCATAGATTCCCGGAATTCCAAGAAACTGTTGTTTTTCTCCATTCATTTCCAGCGTTTTCAACATGAGATAGTGATAATTGAAAAAACCGTGCAGAAGAAAACGGTTGTTGCACAGATTCCAATTGCTTTTTGGAAGCTTTCGGATATCCTGAATTTCTACTTTCTGATAAGAGGCTTGTGGCTGCCGGACTGCTTCTGGTTGAGGGATTGTTTTCGGCTGTTGGATCGTTTCCGGTTGAGGAGTAGTTTCGGGCTGCCGGATGGGTTCCGGTTCTGGCATGGCTTGTGACTGTCGGACGGGTACCGGTTCTGGCATGGCTTGCGGCTGACGGAATCGCTCTGGTTCGGTTGTAGATTGCGTCTGTATGGCCGGCTCTGTCTGTGCCTGAGCGGCAGGCGGTACCGCTTCTTTTTTCTGAAAGATTAAAAATTCTCCCCGGAGTGCCTCCGGAACCGGAGTGGAAGAAAGGCATCCGGTCAGAAACCTTCCGTTGCCACAGGCAATGGTCAGGGTTTGTGCCTGATGCACGTCAAAACCACTGTTTCCGATCCGATTATTTTCACAGGTAAAGCTGCAGGTTCCCATACCCTGCGTGAGCAATAATTCGGTAACAGGTATAGCCTGCAGACCATTTTCATATACTGTCAGATAGACCGGACATTTTCCCTTGAAACGGTCAAACCCCCGGATCTGAAGTTCCATACGGCAGCTGTTTTCGCGCAAATCGGTGCGGATGAACCCGGTATTTCGTCCGCGGTTTCCCTGTTCATATTCATAAATATAAGTAATAAATCGTCTCAATTGAAGAATTCTCCTGTTTTGTATTTGATGTCTTGTATAGTTTATGAGCCGGGGAAAAAAATATGTCGTTTATTTTGAAAAAAGGATTGACATTTTGGTACTAAAGTATTATCATAATGTCAGTAACAGTTCCTATTATTGTTTTAGACTAATGGAGAAATGAGGGAGAGTATTATGATAAAACGAAGTCGTCAGCGGGAGGCGATCCGGCAGTGCCTGACAGGCCGCTATGATCATCCGACTGCGGAAACGGTTTATATGAGTATCAAAGACGAATTTCCAAATATCAGTCTCGGAACTGTTTACCGGAATCTTTCTCTTTTGTCTGATCTGGGGGAGGTTCAAAAAATTACTGTCAGTGGAGGCCCGGACAGATTTGACGGAAACCCGGCACCGCATTATCACTTTTCTTGCAGAGAGTGTGGATGTGTGATGGATCTGGACATGCCTTCCCAGGAACAGTTAAATCAGATTGCAGCGGAGCAGTTTGATGGAACAATTGAAAACCATTCCATTTTGTTTTCCGGATTATGCCCGGACTGCAAAAAGAAAAACACCCATTAATTAAATTTATAATAAGGAGGACATTTAAAATGGCAAAGTTTGTATGTACCGTATGTGGTTATGTTTATGAAGGTGAGGCTGCACCGGCAGAGTGCCCGATCTGCCATGCACCGGCAGAGAAGTTCGTAAAGCAGGAGGGTGAAATGACCTGGGCTTCTGAACATGTAGTTGGTGTTGCAAAAGGCGTGAGTGAAGACATTCTTGCAGATCTTCGCGCAAATTTCGAGGGAGAGTGCTCTGAAGTTGGTATGTATCTGGCTATGGCAAGAGTTGCCCACCGTGAGGGATATCCGGAGATCGGAATGTATTATGAAAAAGCTGCTTATGAAGAGGCAGAGCACGCTGCAAAATTTGCAGAACTTCTTGGTGAAGTAGTAACAGATTCTACAAAGAAGAACCTGGAAATGAGAGTAGAAGCTGAGAATGGAGCAACTGCAGGAAAGACAGATCTTGCAAAGAGAGCAAAGGCTGCAAACCTTGACGCAATCCATGATACCGTTCATGAGATGGCTAGAGACGAGGCTAGACACGGAAAAGCGTTTGCCGGTCTGTTAAAGAGATATTTTGGTTAATCTTTAAAACGCATAAAATAAGCATTTCAGAGGATAGATGGTTGTCTGACTGTCTATCCTTTTTTTGCTGCAGCAAATCATCTGTTTTCCATGTCCGTTCGGAGGGAAAACTATTGACAGCAAAAGTCGCATGATTATAGAATATAGAAAAGTGTTACTGAAAACAGTGACAAAAAAGAGCAAGGTGGGAGGTTGCAGTTGTGAAGAGATATATAAAGAGATGGATCAGTTTTATACTTTTCATGTGCGTTTTTGTCCGGTATCCCTTAGATGGAGTGGTTATGGCGGCAGACAGCGGTCAGAAAAACATAGACATCGTTGGTACCGCGTCGATGAATACATATGATGTGGCACTCCGTGTTGGAAAAACAAAGCAGCTTGTGTGTAATGGAACGACCGGAAAGATGGTGTGGAAATCATCCAATCCGAAGGTCGCAACAGTAGATAAAAAAGGTCTGGTAAAAGCAATCAAACCGGGAAAAGCAATGATTTCGGTTTCCGGTGGAAATCTGATCGGTTCTATGACCTGCAAGGTCGGTGTGAGTAAAAAAATTACCACAAAACAGGCCAGACGTAAGATTATGGCTATGAAAAAGACTTACAAAGAGGGTCTGTCCTGGACAAACGAAAACCGGCAGTATTTCTGGGAAGCCACGAACTGTCAGTGTTATGGATGTATTGCCCTGTGTGGAGAAATCAGTGATAAAGTGTTTGGCAAATATGCACCGGTGACAAAACACAGCAATTTCAGCAGGATCAAGGCAGGCGATCATATCCGCATCGGAAACGAACATTCCGTTATGGTTCTCCAGAAGAACGGAAATACGCTTACGGTCGTGGAAGGAAACTATAATGCCACCGTTCACTGGGGAAGAAAAATAACAAAAAAGGAGCTGCAGGAAAGTGGTTTCTATGTGGAAACAAGATATTGACAGAATGCTTTTCTGTATTTGGAAGGGGATACTCCAAACTGTTTTTTAAATGCCTTGCTCAGATGAAATTATACATGCTGCTTTCCGGTTTGACAATGGATTTTTTGACATAAAATATATACTATAAGTATATAACAAAGAAGATAAATTGGATAGTGATTTCTTGATTATACATTAGGAGGAATGCATATGGAAAAAGAAAAATTTTCATATCCTGTTTCATTGCGCAGGATGCAGATTACAGATAAATTCTGGAAAAATGAGATGGAACTGGTGCGTACGGAGGTGATCCCTTATCAGTGGAATGCGTTGAATGATAAAGTAGAAGGCGCAGCACCAAGTTATTGTATGCATAATTTTAAAGTGGCGGCAGAAATGAACCGGCAAAAGAGAAAACAGGGAGCTGCGTATAAAGAACCTTCGTATACATACCGTGGATTTGAGATGTTACCGGAAGATCCAGAAAATCTCAAGGATGAGTTTTATGGATATGTATTTCAGGATACGGATTTTTCCAAGTGGGTGGAAGCGGTCGGATATTCGCTGACACAGCATCCCGATCCGGATCTGGAAAAGGTTGCAGATGCTGCAATTGATATTGTCTGTGCGGCACAGCAGGAAGACGGATATCTGGACACGTATTATATTATCAATGGAAAAGATGGTATTTTTACCAACTTACGCGACCATCATGAATTGTACTGTATGGGGCATCTGATCGAAGGTGCTGTGGCATATTATGAGGCAACGGGAAAAGATAAACTGCTTCATGCGGCGGAACGATTCGCGGATTATGCTACAGATTATTTCGGACCGGAGGAAGGAAAATGCAAGGGATATCCGGGACATGAAATTGCAGAAATGGCACTCGTCCGTCTTTATGAAGTTACAGGAGAACAAAAGTATCTGGATTTAAGCCGCTTTTTTATTGATGAAAGAGGCACAAAACCATATTACTTTGATAAAGAACATCCGGAAACCGTAAAGAAAGGGCATGAGAATGAATTGCGGTATAGCTATTATCAGGCACATCTGCCGGTACGGCAGCAGGATGAGGCGTTTGGCCACGCAGTCCGTGCCGTGTACCTGTATTCCGGTATGGCAGATATTGCACGTATTACAAAGGACGAAGAACTGTATCAGGCGTGTGTACGTCTGTGGAATAATGTGACGAAAAAGAAAATGTATATTACAGGGGGCATCGGTGCAACACATTTGGGAGAAGCCTTTTCTTTTCCGTATGATCTTCCGAATGATACGGCATACGCAGAGACCTGTGCATCGATCGGACTGATGTTCTGGGCGCGGCGTATGCTGGAAATTGTTCCGGATGCAAAATATGCAGATATTATGGAGCGGGCATTGTATAATGGCGTATTAAGCGGAATGGCTTTGGACGGAAAAAGCTTTTTCTATGTGAATCCGCTGGAGGTGCTGCCGGAGGCGTGCCACAAAGATGAACGGAAATTTCATGTCAAACCGGTACGGCAGAAATGGTTCGGATGTGCATGCTGCCCGCCAAATCTTGCGCGCCTGATCAGTTCCATTGGATCTTATGCATTTACAGAAAATGAGGATACGCTGTTTGTGCATTTGTATATGGGAAGCAATGTGGAAAAAACGGTGAATGGGAAAACGGTAAACGTGCAGATGGAATCAGATATGCCATGGGAAGGAAACATAAAGATCCGTGTGCAGGCTGAAAATGCAAAAATGACGCTGGCACTCCGGATACCGGGATGGTGTAAAAATTATAAAATTTCCGGAATAGAGGATGCCGCACAGGAAGAAAAAGATGGATACCTGTATTTGAAAAAAGTGTGGAACAGGGAAGAAACCTTCTGTATTGATTTTCCAATGGAGGTACAGATGTTTGCCGCATCGGAGCGTGTCCGCGAGGATATTGGCAAGGCAGCGATTATGCGCGGCCCTGTGGTTTACTGCCTTGAAGAGAAAGACAATGGAAAGAACCTGCATGAACTGTTGGTCGATACAGATATGCATGCATCGGTGTCGGAGGGAAAAATCTGCGATACCGTAGTAAAAATGGTAGAAACAGACGGGTGGCGGCTGACAGAGAGTGGGGATGCAGAGGAGACTCTCTATCACATGTATCAAAAGCCGCAGAAGCAAAAGGTACGTTTGCATTATATTCCGTATTACACATGGGCAAACCGCGGAGAAAACGAAATGCAGGTATGGACACGCGTGCAGAACCCTTAAGGGTTCTGCAACTGATTGCGGTATTGCGTTGGCGTGACATGGTAATAGGTCCGGAATGCTTTGCTGAAATAGTGGTTATCGGCATAGCCTAAACGTTCCGCAATATCCATGATTTTTATATCAGGCTGCCCTAAGAGCTCTTTGGCACGTTCCATAGTCTATGATTATTTTTCTCTGCCGGTATTTGTGCGTGAAAATACGGTACTTGCCATGGGCGAAAATGATCAGCTGCCGGATTATGAATATGCAGAGAATGTAGTACTGCATCTGTTTGAAATCAAAGATGGTGCAGAGATTACCACAGAAGTTACCGATGTGTCCGGAAAGACCGTGCTTGTTGCAAATACAAAGAGAGAGGGCAATACGGTTTCTGTAACCGTGGACCATCCGCAATACCATCCGTCGGTTATGGTGCATGGTATGACGGGGGTTGCAATTCAGACAGAGCTTGAAGTAAATTATACAGACAAAGGAGTTATTTAATCATATGGAACATGCATATTGGAAGCAGATGATAGAAATAGAAGAAAATGGGATTTTTCTGGTTTTTGGAATTACACGGAATGATCAGATCAAATTTTTACACTTTTCTTCCGTTCCACAGGCAGAGGATATGTCCGTACAGGAATGCAGGCAGGAGGATGAATGCCGGATGATGGATGAAGGATTTCCTCTGGTGCAGCTGGAACTGGCTGGCTATGATCGGCCATATGAGCGGCATGGAAATAAATATGTGGTGACTTCTCCCGGATGTTATCTGAAATATGAAAATATGCAGGATACAAAGAATGAATCCGGGAGAATGCTTCAGATCCGGCAGAAAGATCCTCTTACCGGAGTCTGTGTACAGACCGACATACAGTTTTATGACGGAGTGCCGGTGGCAAGATTTGTCAACCATGTAACGAATGAGGGAGAGGAGGAACAGGTACTGACGTACCTGTCCTCCTTTACCTGCTCTGGAATTAAGAGAGATGGAAACTTTTTGTATATTCCGCATAATGGGTGGCAGAAAGAGCTGAACTGGCGCAGATATTCGTTTGAAGAGCTTGGATTTCCGGTGACACAGACGAAAAGTATCCGGAGAAGTTCCAAAACAATAGAAGTTTACAATACCGGGAACTGGTCCACAAAAGAGTATCTGCCGATGGGATTTCTGAGCCATCCGCAGAGTGGCGCGGGGCTGATCTGGCAGATTGAAAACAATGGTTCCTGGCATTATGAGATCGCAGACCAGAATGATCATTATGTTTTGAATGTCAGCGGGCCAAACGAGATACAGTCACATTTCAGTAAGGTGCTGCGCCCGGGAGAGACATTTGAAAGTGTGCCGGCAGCAGTGGGTGCAGTGCGGGCAGATATATCAGATGCATTTTCTGCAATAACGGAATACCGGCGAAGAATCCGCAGAAAAAACCGTGACAATGATATACTCCCGGTAATTTTTAATGATTATATGAATTGTCTGTGGGCAGATCCAACGACGGAAAAAGAATTACCGCTGATTGATGCTGCAGCAAAGGCCGGATGTGAATATTTTGTTATTGATGCCGGATGGTACGCAAAGGGAATCTGGTGGGACAGCGCGAAAATTGTTCCAGTGGAGGCTTGCGCATGGACTATGCCCTGTTGTCCCGGTTAAGTATCCAGTCTACCAGTGATCAGGAAGAATATGATATATTCGGTGGAAGAGGCACAGCATGTGCGCATCAATCAGGATCATACAATCACGGTGGAATATGAGCAGCCGGTCATGGCGCGTGTTTTTGAAGTTACTATTTGACTTTTTTCTTTGAAACCAATATATTGACAGAGTAAGTATGATTAGAATCATAACAGACTGAGTGAGGAAGAAATGTACAGAGCAGGAATTGATCTTGGTGGAACCAATATAAAAGCAGGGATTGTTGACGAACAACAGCATATAATTGCAGAAGCATCTGTGCCGACGAATGTAGAGAGACCGTATCAGGACATCATAAGGGATATGGCAAAACTGGTAAAAACGCTTTTGAAGCAGAAAGGTATCGGGGAAACACAGCTGAAAAGTATAGGAATCGGGAGCCCGGGAACGATTGATGCAGTACATGGAGTTGTGTTGTATTCCAATAATTTCGGGTGGGAAAATGTTCCGCTCACAGAGCAGTTAAGACAGTACTTTTCCTGCCCGATTGCAGTTTCCAATGATGCAAACTGTGCGGCTTTGGGTGAAGTAAAAGCCGGCGCGGCGCGGCATGCAAAAAATGCCATTCTGCTGACTCTTGGAACTGGTGTGGGCGGTGGAATTATTCTCGATGGAAAGGTGTTTGAGGGCGCACATGCAGGCGGTGCCGAACTCGGACACACAAGTCTGATATGTGGCGGTGAGCCGTGCACATGCGGACGGAAAGGCTGCGTGGAGGCATATGTATCGGCGACAGCGCTGATCCGCGATGCAAAAAGAGCCGCGCAGCAGCACCCGGAATCCATCCTGAATACAATGTGTCAGGGAGATCTTTCGCACATGAATGGAAAAATTCCGTTTGATGCCGCACAGGATGGGGATACAGCAGCAGAAAAAGTAGTAAATGATTATATTTGCTATCTTGGAGAAACCATTACAAATTTTGTCAATATTTTCCGGCCGGATATTGTTTTGTTATCGGGAGGAATCTGCAATCAGGGGAAAAAACTGACAGAGCCTCTTGAAACATACATTCAGGATAAATGCTTTGGTGGCAGCAAGGCGTTTATTCCGAAAGTTGCATGTGCGGTTCTTGGAAATAAGGCTGGAATCATCGGCGCTGCAAATCTGACAGGCGGTAAGGAAAGATAAGGAGAATGGAGTTATTATGGAAGAAATTTTTGAACAGTTTAAAGATAAGGATGCATTTGATGCCTACTGGAAAGAACATTATGTTCCACTTACTTATGAGGATGTAAGGGAAGCATACGAGGATTTTGTAAAATCTGCGGATAAGCATATTTTTCTGTCGGATTATGAGGAATCCGGTAATGTCAGCCGGGAGGATTTTATGGACAATCTTTCACAGGCGGCGCAGTTCGCGTTTCAGGATGGATTGACGGAAGCATTTTATGAGAAGAATCCGCAGGTTTATGAGAATGCATTTGCATTATTTGAGGCGGCACAGATGGAAGGCGGGGATGCGAATATTGCGGCAGCTTTTCATGAAGAGTATCAGCGTTTGTACCATGATTTTTTGTTGGAACTGTTTGATGCACAATATGCGGAATAGACCGGGGAAATATAGGAAATAAAAGAAGGAGGCGCATAATGCGGCCTCCTTTTAAAATTTCATAAATGTGCAGGTTGTATTCTTGAAAAACAGAATAAGGAGCATTTGCCATGAAAGTTACGCTACGCGTAAGGCAAATGCGTAGGTCATATTCTGGAAAAGAAGAATAAAGGAGCACTTGTTATGAGAATTGCGCTACGCGCAAAACAAGTGCGTAGGTTGTATTCTTAAAAACAGAATACAACAAGAACCGAGTATCCCGCTTCGAATCAGAAACAATAGACGTTACCTTTGCAGTTAACTCCCCCCAGGCACCCTCACGTCACATGAGAGCTTTCGCTTAGGGCTGCTGTATTCCTACCCTGACCCGGTTCACGAATTCCCATTGCGCAAGACCCAGACGTCAACGCCACTTGCGAAGGGCAGCTCCACCGCCCTGACCCTCTGCGGGATATCACCCCAACTATAGCGGATTGTTGGTACAAGGTACCGCTACCACCCCGGCTACTCGGAGATTTAAGTATAATTCATATCAGAGGCTCTTGTCAAGCAAAACTGCCCGCATCTGTAAATTTAAAAAAAAGCTAAAGTATCTGCCAAACGAACCGATAAACAATGTATAGAGATGCAAGAACAGATGCATTTCGGAAGCTTATTTCAAGGAAGAAAGGAGATGCTGAGCATGCGTATAGATGCATATAACCAGGTAGCACAGTTATACGGTATACAAAAGAATTTAAAGACACAGAAGGCACAGAATGCAGCAGGTCCGAGAGATCAGGTGTCCATTTCACAGGCCGGACGTGATTATCAGGTCGCAAAAAGTGCAGTATCAGAAGCTTCGGATATCAGGGAAGATAAGGTAAGCCAGCTCAAATCAATGATTGATGCGGGAACATATTCCGTTGAGCCTGGCGATTTTGCCAGCAAATTACTTGAAAAGTATAATGCCTGATGAGAAAGGCAGACGAGAGAGGTTTTTGAAGTGGCTAGTTTAGTAGAAGAGCTTGTAACAGTACTGGAAGAAGAAGAAAAGATTTACCAGACATTGATTTCTTATGGAGAAAAAAAGACAGACATCCTGATTCGGGCAGATGTTCCGGAACTGGAAAAACTGACATGTCTGGAACAGCTGGCAAGTGATGATCTGGTGACACACAGCAACCAGCAGGTACAGCTCTTAAAGGATATTGCCAATGTACTCGGACGTACAGAAGAAAAGATGACAGTTACCAGACTGATCACTTTGCTGGAGTCGCAGCCGGATGTACAGAAAAAACTGACCGAAGCGAGAGACCGTCTGCTTGCGGCAGCAGACCGGATGAATCATCTGAATGATCAGAACGTGGCTCTGATTAAACAGGCCATAGAGTTAAACGAATTCGACCTTACGTTGTTCAAGAGTTTGCGGCAGGCCCCTGAGACCGCCAATTATGACAAAACTGCCTGCAATACAGGAAGCTTGCTGGGCAGCAGCGGATTTGACGCAATGAGTTAAGGAGGAACAAAAGAATGGGAAACGGATTCGGAAGCTTATATATTGGGGCGTCTGGACTTCAGAATGCCCAGTATGCACTGAATACAACGGCAAACAACCTTGCAAATGTGAATACAACAGGATATGTCCGTCAGCAGGTTCGTTTTGCAGATAAAAATTATAATAAATTAAAGGACCCGAATAAAAATGTGAACATGCAGCAGTATGGGCTGGGTGTATCCATTGGGGATGTGGTTCATGCAAGGGATATTTTCTTAGACAAATCTTATCGGCAGGAGAATGGACGCAAGGGATTTTATACTTCTTTTTATGAAATCACGGATTATGTGCAGGATCTGTTTCAGGAATTAAACGGAGAACAGTTCAAACAGAGTGTCAGTGATCTGCATCAGGCATTTCAGGAACTGGAGCCTAATATGGATAATTCCACACAACAGAATCTGGTACTTGAAAAAGCGGATCTTCTGCTGAGCCGTACGAAGTCATTGTATGATGACATGAAATCGTACCAATCCAATATCAATGAACAAATTAAAGATGATGTTGACCGTGTAAACAAGATCGGAAACCGTATCTATGAACTGAACCTACAGATTCAGAAAGTAGAAGCTGGCGGACAGGAAACTGCAATGACCCTGCGAGATGAGCGTGACAATCTGCTGGATGAGCTGGGCGGATACGGAAGTGTCTCCATTAAGGAAGATGCGACGGGATTTACGTATGTAGATTTTGAAAGCACACCGTTTATCGATGACAATAAGTGCTATAACATCGGACTGCAGGAAGACAAAGAAACCGGATTTTACACACCGTACTGGACGCAGCTTTCTGATGTGGACAAGCAGCAGTATGTCCGCGTATTTAAAAAGAACGAAGTGATTTCCACGGATTTAAATACCGATGTGGGAAGTATTAAAGCCAAACTTCTTGCCCGTGGGGACGGATACGGAACGTATCAGGATCTGGAAAGCGAAGAGGCGTATGACCGTATTTCCGGTTGTACCATGATGGAGACAGAAGCACAGGTTTCTGCACTGCTTCACAATATTGTGACAAAAATCAACGATGCATACTGTCCGAATAAGACAGTAGATACGGATGTCACCTATACCGATGCCGATGGGAATCAGGTATCATTAAAGGGAAAGAAAGTTCTGGATGCCGCAAACTGTGCGGTCGGGGAAGACGGGCAGCTGCCACCGAGGGAATTGTTTACCCGTGTGGGAATGGATCGTTATACCAAGGTGACAGGAGATGATGGGAATACCTACTATGTATACAACGAAGAGGACGAAAATGATCCCACGACGCTGTATTCCCTGAACAATATCAGCATCAATAAAGAGTTGCGCAAGCAGATCACACTGATGCCGTACAAGAATCAGAACGGTACGGATTATCCATTGGGTGAAAAACTGATGAGCCTTTGGAACGACAAGGAAATGACACTGAATCCGTACGACAAAAAGCCGTGTACGTTTGAAGGCTATTATAACAAGCTGATCGGGCAGATCGGAAATGATGGAAGCACTTTCCAGTCGGCAAGTGAGACACTGACGGGGGCACTGTCTTCCATCGACAACCAGAGACAGCAGACGATGGGCGTTTCCTCCGATGAGGAACTGACACACATGATCAAATTCCAGTCTGCATATAATGCGTCCAGCCGTTTTATGACGGTAATCAGTCAGATGACAGAACTGATCGTGACAGGATTGAAATAGAGATAAGGAGGCGTAGTTATGCCATCACAATTTTTTGGATTGAATATCGGGGCAAGTGCGTTGTCGGCATTTCAGACCTCAGTGAATACAGCGGCAAACAACGTTGCAAATGTGCAGACCAAAGGATATACCAGACAGACGGCAAATCTGTCCGCAACCGATCCGATCCGTGTATATACCAGATACGGCAGTGTCGGAACCGGTGTGGAAGTGACTTCCGTGACACAGGAGCGAAATCTCTATTATGATGAAAAATACTGGCAGAGTAATTCAAGCCGGGGATTTTTCGAACAGAAACTGTATTATGTGGATCAGGTCCAGACAATCTTCCGGGATGATGAGCAATCGCAGAAAGGATTTTCCAGTATTTTTTCCCAGATGTTTAAGGATCTGGATACCTTAAAGACACAGGGAGAAGTGAAAGCCGTCCGCAATCAGTTTATTCATCAGGCACAGAGCCTTTGCACTTATTTTAATGCTTTGTCCAAGAGCCTGACGGAGATTCAGGAGGATACCAACGAAGAGATCAAGGCTTCTGTGGATAATATCAATTCCATTGCAGAGAAAATTTCGGTGCTCAACAAGCAGATTAATAATATTGAAGTACGCGGAGGGCATGCAAATGAGCTGCGCGACCAACGCGCGAATCTGATTGATGAGCTTTCAGGGATTGCAGATGTAGAGACGAAAGAATTCGAGGTGACAAACTCCAACGGACAAAACTTAGGAGGAACCAATTACCGCGTATATATCAACGGACAGACACTTGTAGACGGAAACGATTACCGGACATTAAAATGCACCTCTTCAAAGTATCTGAACAATCAGATGGATGCCGAGGGCATGTATGCCATTACCTGGGAAGATACCGGAATGGAATTTAATGCCAAAGGTGCCAGTGCCAACGGAAGCCTCAAGGCATTGTTTATGATCCGTGACGGAAATAACAATGAAAATATGAAGGGAACGGTCTCGGATGCAGATCTGTCTTCTATTACGATAAAGATTCCGGATACAAAAGTGAATGAACTGTCACTGGCGAATAAAGGCCGGATTATGGTAAATAATAAGTTTTATTACTATGATGGATGGACAGCAAAAGTCGGTGAAAACGGGGTAAACAGTGTAACATTTAAGCTTGCTCCGGAATCCCAGATGGCAGATCAGGCAGAAGCTGACCGTGTCAAGGGAGACGGGCAGAGCAATTATCTGACAACCGGTTCTTCCATGGATGCAATGGGAATTCCATATTATCAGAATCAGATCAATGAGTTCCTGCGTAATTTTACCCAGGCATTCAATGATATTGAAAAACAGGGTGTTACATTAGATGGCGATAAAATGGGAGCCTTTTTTGTGGGAACTTCCCCAACCGGAAACACGTTTGATGCAGATGCGTGGGATGCGAAAGTACAGGCGGCAAAGAAAGACGGATGGACAACGGATATTGAACTGTCATCCGATGGGGACAGTTATTATCAGTTTACAGCGACAACCCTTGCAGTAAACAGCAAATCATTAAAGGATTCCAGCTACTTTGCAACGTCAACCCAGATTACACAGGGTGAGGCGAAATACGATACCGTTGAGGATCTTTTGAAGCTGCAGAAGGATGTGCGGATGTTCCGCGGAGATTCTGCGGAGACGTTCCTCGAAACACTGATTTCAGATGTGACGGTTGACGTGAACAAGACAACAACAAGTTCCAATAATTATTCGAACCTGTCTACCGCGATCGCGACACAGCGTACCTCGGTATCCGGTGTGGATGAAGACGAGGAAGCGATGAACCTGATCAAATTCCAGAATGCGTACAATCTGGCATCTAAGATGATTTCCGTGATGTCGGAGATGTATGACAAACTGATCAATGAGACCGGGGTGGTATGATGCCTGCGGATGAAACCGTGTGAGCTGACAGCATAAAACTTAGGAGGGAGATCCTATGAGAGTTACCAATAATATGATCACAAGCAACACAAAGAGCAATATCAATGCAAATAAGGTGCTTGTGGATAAATATAATACCCAGATGACAACGCAGAAGAAGATCAATAAACCGTCGGATGATCCGGTCATTGCGATTCGCTCCCTGCGTATGCAGACCAGTTTGTCCCATATTGACCAGTATCTGAACAATAACATTTCGGATGCCAATTCCTGGCTGAATGTGACGGATACGGCGCTGGAAAATATGAAAACAATCCTGACGGATGTCCGCTCATTATGTGTCAAAGGGGCAACGGATACCTTAAAAGAAGATGACCGTAAAACGATTCTGAATCAGCTGAAATCTTTAAGTGATCAGATTTATGCAGAAGGAAATGCAGATTTTTCCGGCAGAACGGTATTTACCGGATATCGCACGACCGAGCAGCTGACATTTAAGACAGATGAAGAAACTACATCCTACACGATTGATCAGAAATTATCCTATAAAGATATTTCCGAGGCGCGTTACACATACGGAAGCGTAGATGTACCAACGGATGCAGCAAACAGCTTTGATGAAACGATTTCCATCGGGGAAAATACCTACGACCGGCTGCGTCTGGCGTATGGAAAGATTAACGGAAAAGATAATTCGGATGGAACGGGAGCAATTGATCCGATTTCCAGTATGAGTTATACGACAGCTGCAGGAAAGAAAGTGGAATTAGACCTTGCACCGGGACAGACTAGAGGACAATTTGTAGATGAGAATGGGGCAGCAACCGGCAGTACGTTTACCATGTACGAATCCAAAGAGGAGTGGCTTAAGGCGAACAATGGAGAAGCCAAAGTCGGAGACAATGACATGGTATTTATCAAAGATACCGGTGAAATGATTCTCGGAAAAGATTTGTCCAATACATTAAAGAGGGAAAAGGCGGATCTTAGCATCACGTACACCAAAACCGGATTTGATGCTGGAGAGGTTCGTCCGGAATATTACTATGACTGTAAGATGAAGACTCCGGATATGCAGGAGGCGGTACAGTATACCAAGGAAGACCAGCCGATCAATTTCGAAATTTCCAGTGGAATCATGCTCGCGGCAAATACACAGGCGAGCGATGTTTTAAGCACTGACATTGGACGGGACATGACAGAGATGATGACGCTTGTTTCTGCTTCCACACAGGCACATGACAAAGTTTCACAAATTGAAAAGATGATGTCTATGGATAAGTATTCGGATGAAGAGAGCCAGAAGAAACTTCAGACCTATCTGGATGCTGCCAATAAAGAAGCTACCTATGCAGACGATAATCTGTCAAAAACCTACCAGCAGTTTATCTCAAATTTTGACGGATACCTGAATAAAGTAAATGTGGCACATACCAATGTGGGCGGATTGCAGCAGCGCGTGGAGCTGACAAAGACCCGTGTGGAAAACCAGAAAGAGACGGTAGAAGAATTGAAGTCTAACAATGATAACCGTGACATTTCGGATATTATCATTGATTACTATGCTGCTTACAACGCATATACGTCCAGTCTGACAGCTGCATCGAAAGTTGGAAGCCAGACATTACTGAACTATTTATAAAAACGCGGAGCGAAGGAGAAAGACCATGAAGGCTGATTCACGTATTTTTGGAAAAATTGAAATAGAGGATGATAAAATCATCACGTTAGAGAAAGGTATGATCGGTTTTCCGGATCTCAATCATTTTGCACTGATTTATGATGAAGAGAAAGAAAAAAAATACAATTCCATTATGTGGCTGCAGTCGATGGATGATCCGGACATTGCATTTCCGGTTATGATGCCGCATATCGTCAAGGAAGATTACAACCCGAATGTAAGTGAGGAAATGATTGCACCACTCGGAAAGCTGACACCGGAAAACACATATATTCTTGTGACGGTAACGGTTCCGAAAAATATAGAAGATTTTTCCGTAAACCTGAAAGCACCGGTTGTGATCAATATGGATAACCGCAAAGGGGTACAGATGATAGTGGAGGATGATTATCCGGTAAAATACAAAGTATATGATGTGCTTAAGGCAAAGAAAGAAAAGGCGGGTGAATAAGATATGCTGGCATTGACAAGAAAAAAGGGGGAGGCCCTTGTAATCAACAACAATATCGAGATCACCGTACTTGAAATCCGGGGAGATCAGATCAAACTTGGAATTACGGCACCGAAAGATGTTCCGGTATACCGTAAGGAAGTGTATCTTCAGATTCAGAAAGAAAACCAGGAGGCAATCAGCCTTGATGGCATCGAAGCATTAAAAGGAATTCTTGGATAAATCGGAAAAACAATCGGAGGGTGTTAAGTTTTTACTGACACGCTCCGATAATTATTTATAGAATGACAGTAATAGATTGGCTATGCAGCCGGCATAACCGGCAGCGGATGATGGAGACAGGAGGTAATCATCATGGCAATGGAGGCTATTAAAGGTGCAGGAATGACGTATCAGGGAAGTGTGTCATCTGCAGAAAGCCAGCCCAAAACAGATTCTGCGGTAAAAGCAGCAGAGACCGATGCAACTGAAAAGGGCATCGTATCGGAGAATATAAAGCAGGCTGGTGAGGAGAACGTAAACACTTCCCAGGGAGCAGATCAGCGGAATACAAATGCGCAGATCAAAAAAGCCGTGGATGAAATGAATAAAAAGGCGGTCAACTCGGAAGCAATATTCGGCATTCATGAGGCAACCAATCGTGTGACCATAAAAATTATTGATAAAGATACCAAAAAAGTACTCAAAGAGATCCCACCGGAGAAAACACTGGATATGATTGCAAAAGTGTGGGAACTTGCAGGCCTTATGGTAGATGAAAAAAGATAAAAAAGGGGAGGGAAAATTATGCCAATCAGAATGACAGGTATGGTGTCCGGACTGGATACCGATTCTATCGTAAAAGAACTCGTTTCTGCATACAGTACCAAAAAGGAAAAATACGAAAAAGAGCAGACAAAACTTGGCTGGAAGCAGGAGATCTGGAAAAGTCTGAATAAAGAAGTAAACAGTTTTTATAAGAGTGTTGGTAATCTGCGGTTTGACAGCGGATACAATACCAAAAAGACAACATCGTCCGACAGCACGAAGGCAACCGTCAGTGCGAGCGGAAATGCGACTGTCGGAACACAGAAACTGCATGTGCTTTCTACTGCACAGTCCGGTTATCTGACGGGGGCTGAGATTAAGACAGCAGCCAACGAGAAAGTTACTACGTCTACAAAGCTTTCGGATCTGGGTGTTACAGCAGATGAAATTACCTTTAATGTGGGACCGGCAAATAATTCTGCATCCGGAACCACAAAACAGATCAAAGTAGGAAAAGACAGCACAATCAGTGACGTTGTAAACCAGCTGAAGGATGCGGGACTGAATGCAAATTTTGATGCCGGAAACAGACGCTTTTATCTGAGTTCTTCAGATTCAGGATATGCAACGGATTTTAATATTACTGCGGACAGCAGCGATACAAATTCTACAACATTATTAAACGCACTGGGTCTGGGCAAGACGGCAAAGAAGATTGACGGAAGCGATGCGGTTATTGTTTTAAATGGCGTAAAATATACCAGTACAACGAATAATTTTTCTATCAATGGATTATCCATTTCCGTCAATGGAGTGACAGACAAAGTCGATGATCTTGAAAAGGTCGATGTCGATGCCTTAGATGACAGCAAGGCAGTTTCTATTTCCACAACGACCGATACACAGGGAATTTATGACAAGATTAAAGACTTCCTGACCAGTTACAACAACATCATCAACAAGATGACGAAACTGTATAACGCAGATTCTGCAAAGAATTACGAGCCATTGACAGATGATGAGAAGTCGCAGATGTCTGATTCGGAAGTAGAAAAGTGGGAGACAAAGATCAAGGACTCCCTGCTTCGCCGTGATTCCAATCTGAGCACGATTATGAATGCCATGACGACTTCCATGACCAAGGCAATTTCCATCAATGGAAAGAATTATTCGCTTTCCAGTTTTGGAATCAGTACACTTGGTTATATGAATGCGGCAGAGAATGAGCAGAATGCTTATCATATTGACGGTGATGAGGATGATGAAAATACATCAGGAAATAAAGATAAGCTGATGGCTGCATTAAGCAGTGATCCGGATACCGTGATTGATTTCATGAAGCAGTTGTCGACCAATCTGTATACGGCAATCGACAAGCAGATGCAGAGAAATTCCCTGCGAAGCAGATACAGCATTTACAATGATAAGGAGATGACTTCCCAGTATACAAGCTATACGAAGACCATTGCAGAGTGGGAGACAAAGATTTCCGACAAGGAAGATTATTATTACAAGAAATTCTCCAAGATGGAGACTGCGCTTTCCAAGTTAAACAGCCAGACAAGTTCTCTTTCAGGTATGTTCAGCAGTTAATCAGTATCATGCAGGGCAATCTTTTGCAAAATAAAATATATAGGAAATAATAGGGGGAATCAGGATGATTCAGAAAAATCCATATGCAGCGTATAACAACAGTAAGATCCAGACGGCAACACCGGCAGAACTGACGCTGTTACTCTATGAGGGAGCTATTAAATTTACAAACATTGCGATTGTAGCGATTGAAAAGGGCGATATTGAAAAGGCGCATAACAATATCCGAAAGGCAGAGAATATCATTCGGGAGTTTCAGATAACTCTCGACCACAAATATGCAGTTGCCAAAGATTTTGATGCGGTCTATACCTATCTGTTACAGAGATTGTTAGAGGCCAACATGAAAAAGGACAAGGATATCTTAGAGGAAGTGCTTGGTCATCTCCGTACCATGCGGGATACATGGAAAGAAGTTATGGCAAAGACCGCAAACGGAAACAATATCAAGACTAAGGAACCGGTAGCGTAATGCCGGCAGGAGACAGTATGCCAGATACATATATTGCAATTATGCTGCAGAGCCTGAAAAAAAAGGAACAGGTTCTGGATGAAATTATCCGCCTGGATGACCGGCAGAAAGATACCCTGACGGATCCGGAATGCCCGTTTGATGTGTTTGATGAAACCGTGGAGGCAAAAAGTGCGTGTATTGATCAGCTGAACCAGCTGGACAGTGGTTTTGAGAAGCTCTATGCACAGGTGGCAGAAGAACTGGATCAGAACCGTGAAGATTATGCAAAGGAAATTCGTGACATGCAGCAGTGCATTCGCCGGGTAACGGACAAAAGTGTCAAGATTCAGGCGCAGGAAGCCCGCAACAAAGAACTGATGCGTGAAAAGTTTGCCACAATTCACAGACAGGCAAAGGCGGTGCGGAAAAACAGCCGTGCGATTACCGGATACTATAACAGTATGAAAGAATGGTAGTTATTTCATAAAATGGGACAAAAGTACTACTTGATAAAAAATATCATATGACTTATAATGACCTTGTTATATGACTGACGGATAATGTGGAGCACCACGTGAAGTATAACATAGCACGCCGCATGAAAAATCGCTGACGCGATGCGGGTGCGTAGGTTATACATCAGATAGATGTATAACAAGGGTCGTACCGTCTGGGCAAAAGATAAAAAACCCAGGCGGTTTTTTGCGTTCATTTATATTTTCCGGTTTTTGGTAAATATATTGTACGAAAATAAAGACATGCGTGGGTATTGACAAAATGATGAACGTTAGTGTAATCTATCAATGATTAGAGAATACTAACCAATAAGAGAAGGAGGATCACCATGTTAGAAATGAAAGAGTGGGATGGATTCGAAGGACGTCTTTGGAAAGAAGAGATTAATGTCCGCCAGTTCATTCAGGATAACTACACACCATATGATGGTAACGAGGATTTCCTTGCAGAACCTACAGAGGCTACCAATCAACTTTGGGGAGCACTGCAGAAACTGCAGAAGGAAGAGCGCGCAAAGGGCGGAGTCCTCGATATGGAGACCGAGGTTGTAACCGGTATTACAGCTTATGGTCCGGGATATATTGATGAATCTTTAAAGGATTTAGAGACAATTGTAGGTTTACAGACAGACAAGCCGTTAAAGCGTGCATTCATGCCTTACGGTGGAATCAAGATGGCTGTTCAGGCATGTGAGACATACGGATATCAGGTAAGTGACCAATTAAAGGAGATCTTTACCAAGTATCACAAGACACACAACACAGCCGTATTCGATGCTTACACACCGGAGATGATGAAAGTACGTCACAATAAGATCTTAACAGGTCTGCCGGATACATACGGACGCGGACGTATTGTTGGTGATTACCGCCGTGTTGCTTTATACGGTATCGACCACCTCATCGAGGAGAAGAAGAAAGATAAGGCAAACTGTGGCTGTGGTGAGATGACAGACAATGTGATCCGTTTAAGAGAAGAGATCGCTGAGCAGATCAAGTGTTTAGAGGATATGAAGAAGCTTGCAGAGATCTACGGATACGATATTTCCAGACCTGCAACAAACGCAAAGGAAGCCGTACAGTGGTTATACTTTGGATACCTTGCAGCAATCAAGACACAGAACGGTGCAGCAATGTCCGTTGGTCGTGTTTCCACCTTCCTTGATATCTACTTCGAGAGAGACTTAAAGAAAGGCATCATCACAGAGCAGGAAGTACAGGAATTGGTTGACCACTTTACCATGAAGCTTCGTATGGTAAAATTCGCGCGTATTCCTTCTTACAATCAGCTGTTCTCAGGTGACCCTGTCTGGGCAACACTTGACGTTGCGGGTACAGGCGTAGACGGACGTTCCATGGTTACAAAGTCCGACTTCCGTTTCCTGCACACCTTAGAGAACATGGGACCGGCTCCGGAGCCAAACCTTACCGTATTATATTCTTCCAGACTTCCACAGGCATTCAAGGATTATGCAGCACGTATCTCTATTGATACAAGTTCCATCCAGTACGAGAACGATGACGCTATGAAACCGGTATGGGGCGATGATTATGCCATCTGCTGCTGTGTATCTGCTACACAGACAGGTAAGGAGATGCAGTTCTTCGGTGCCCGTGCGAACCTTGCAAAGTGTCTCCTGTATGCAATCAACGGTGGTGTGGATGAGAAGACCGGTCAGCAGGTAGGACCGGATTACAAGCCAATTACATCTGAGTACCTTGATTATGATGAAGTCATGGAGAAGTACGATAAGATGATGGACTGGTTAGTAGATATTTATGTAAATACCTTAAACCTGATCCAGTATATGCATGACAAATATTACTATGAAGCAGCAGAACTTTCTCTGATGGATACTGATCTGAAGAGAACGTTCGCAACCGGTATTGCAGGATTTTCACACGTAATCGATTCTCTTTCTGCAATCAAGTACGCAAAGGTTAAAGTTATCCGTGACGAGAACGGAATTGCAAAAGACTTCGAGATCGAGGGAGACTTCCCAAGATACGGTAACGATGATGACCGTGCCGATGATATCGGAGTATGGCTGTTACAGACATTCATGGATAAGTTAAAGAAGCATCACACTTACCGTGATTCTGAGCCTACAACTTCTATCCTTACCATTACTTCCAACGTTGTATATGGTAAAGCGACAGGAGCAATGCCAGACGGACGTAAGGCTGGCGAGCCACTTTCACCGGGAGCTAACCCAAGCTACGGCGCAGAGAAGAGCGGACTTCTTGCTTCCCTGAACTCTCTGACAAAGATCCCGTATGAGTGGGCACTTGACGGAATTTCCAATACCCAGACCATCAACCCTGGTGCACTTGGAAATGAAGAAGGCGAGCGTATTGAGAACCTTGTAAACGTTATGGACGGATATTTTGATCAGGGTGCGCATCACCTCAATGTTAACGTGTTTGGCAAGGAGAAGCTTATCGACGCTATGGAGCATCCGGAGAAAGAAGAGTACGCAAACTTCACCATCCGTGTATCCGGTTACGCTGTGAAGTTCATTGATCTGACCAAAGAGCAGCAGATGGATGTTATCGCACGTACCTGCCACGATCATATGTAAAATAAATCGGAGAGCAGCAAAGCTTTGGATATGTCCAATTTAAAGAGGTGACAGGTTTTTACCTGTTGCCTCTTTATATTTTTGCGTATTTGCTCATTTATAGTTGATGTATTAAAAACAGCTTAAACTAATGGCACAATATCCAAAACCATGCTATCATAAAAAGCATATAGATTTTAAGAAACACCCAGACATAGATAGAAATGCGTGTAACATAAAATCCAGTCGAAGAAATGAGGTAAAAATTATGTTAGGAAATATCCATTCTATAGAAACATTCGGTTCCGCAGACGGTCCGGGTGTACGCTATCTGATTTTTTTAAAGGGCTGCAATATGCGCTGCAAATACTGTCATAATCCCGATACATGGGCAAAAACCGAAGGGGAAATGAAAAGCGCAGAAGAAATTTTACAGCAGGCGCTGCGGTATAAAAGATACTGGGGCAAAAAGGGCGGTATTACCGTAAGCGGCGGAGAAGCACTGTTGCAGATTGATTTTGTCACAGAATTGTTTACGCTTGCCAAAGAAAAAGGTGTCAATACCTGTCTGGATACATCGGGCAATCCGTTTACCCGTGAGGAACCATTCTATTCTAAGTTTGAAAAACTGATGGAAGTGACGGATCTGTTTATGCTCGACATAAAGGAAATGGATGAGGACGAGCATAAAAAACTGACCGGCCAGACGAATAAGAATATTCTGGATATGGCAACCTGTCTGTCGGATCACGGTAAAGCGATGTGGATCCGACACGTGCTTGTGCCGGGAATTACCGATGATGATGGGCAGTTACACAGGCTCCGTGCATTTATTGATACGTTAAAAACCGTGGAACGTGTGGAAATTTTGCCATATCACACGCTGGGGGTATTTAAATGGAAAGAACTTGGGATTCCTTATGCACTGGAAGATGTGGAGCCGCCGACCAAAGAGCAGGTGGAACATGCACGGGAAATCATTATTCCCGGTTATAAATCCTGATTGTATGAACAGGAGGGACATAGAAGCAAGGAAAAAATGTATATGTCCCAACAGTATAGATGGGCGGGACATAAAGATAAAGAAAACATAAGGAAAAACAAATCATGACACAACCGGAAATTTTATACGAAGATGCACAGCTGATCGTCTGTTATAAACCGGCAGGCATTGCAACGCAGACAAAAAAACTGGGACAAAAAGACATGGTCAGCATACTTTCGAATCACATAGCACAGGAAGGAACCGGACAGCCGTTTATCGGTGTAGTCCATCGGCTGGACCAGCCGGTGGAAGGCGTGATGGTGTTTGCAAAAACAAAACAGGCGGCAGCAAAATTGTCGGCACAGATGAAAGACCATTCCTTCGGGAAAAAATATTATGCCAGAGTACAGCTTACGGAAGGAAAAACTTTTGCGGAAGCTACCGGTCATGCCACAGAGGGAACGCTGCGGGACTGGATGCAGTTTGACCGGAAAGAGAATAAATCCTGTGTGGTGGAGCAGCCACGGAAGGAGCAGAAGAATGTAAACAGTAAAAACGGGGTGCAGGAAGCCTTACTGGATTACCGTGTCATAAAGGAAGAAGAAAAAACAGCGTTGCTGGATATCACGCTGCATACCGGACGACATCATCAGATCCGTGTGCAGCTGGCACATCTCGGAACGCCCATCTGCGGGGATCATAAGTATGGGAATGCTGCAGGCGGTATGCCGGAATTGTGCAGTTATCATATCGATTTTATACATCCGGTCAGCGGAAAAACGATGACGTATGATATAAAACCGAAAAATTTCGGAATCGCATTTTAGAATAGGTGGGATGCTCTGCTCAACCTTGACAATCGGCTGTGTTCGTCATATTATATATTCGGGCTTTTCTGCGCGTTTTGTGGGCAGAAAAGGAAAACTCTTACACGAGTATAACGTAAAAAATGACCGCACAGTGGTCGCAGAAAAGGAGAAAGACATGGCGAAAGAGAAGAAACTTGTTGAAGCCATTACTTCCATGGAGGAAGATTTTGCACAATGGTATACCGACGTCGTAAAGAAAGCAGAGCTGATTGATTACTCCGCAGTAAAGGGCTGCATGATCATCAAGCCCGATGGGTATGCTATCTGGGAAAATATACAGCATGAATTAGACCGCAGATTCAAAGAAACAGGCGTAGAGAATGTATATATGCCGATGTTTATTCCGGAGAGCCTTCTGGAAAAAGAGAAGGATCATGTGGAAGGATTTGCACCGGAAGTCGCATGGGTGACTTACGGCGGACTCAATCAGCTACCGGAGCGTCTGTGCGTCAGACCTACTTCTGAGACACTGTTCTGCGATTTTTATAAAAATCTGATCCAGTCTTACCGTGATCTGCCAAAGGTGTACAACCAGTGGTGTTCCGTAGTACGCTGGGAAAAGGAAACCCGTCCGTTTCTGCGTTCCAGAGAATTCCTGTGGCAGGAGGGGCATACGGCGCATGCAACCGCAGAGGAGGCACAGGCACGTACCATCCAGATGCTGAATCTGTATGCAGATTTCTGTGAAGAGTTCCTTGCCATGCCGGTTGTCCGCGGACAGAAGACAGAAAAAGAAAAATTTGCCGGTGCGGAAGACACCTATACCATCGAGGCACTGATGCATGATGGAAAAGCCCTGCAGTCCGGAACCAGTCACAATTTCGGAGATGGATTTGCAAAGGCATTTGGTATCCAGTATACCGATAAACAGAATAAATTACAGTATGTACACCAGACTTCGTGGGGAATGACAACACGTCTGATCGGAGCCATCATCATGGTTCACGGCGACAATGATGGTCTGGTTCTGCCACCTAAGGTAGCACCGACACAGGTAATGGTTATCCCGATCCAGATGCAGAAGGATGGCGTATTGGATAAGGCAAACGAAGTGCGTGAGCGTCTGGGAAAAGTCTGCCGTGCAAAACTGGACGATTCCGATAAGAGTCCGGGATGGAAATTCTCTGAGCAGGAGATGCGTGGAATTCCGCTTCGTGTGGAACTGGGACCGAAAGATATTGCGGCAAATAAATGTGTGGTTGTCCGCAGAGATACCAGAGAGAAAATTGAGGTTTCCCTGGATGAGATCGAGACAAAGATTCCGGAACTGTTAGAGACCGTTCAGAAAGATATGTTTGCGCGTGCAAAGGCACATCGTGATGCACATATCTGGGATGCACATAATTACGAAGAATTTAAGGATATTGCAGAAAATAAACCGGGATTCATCCGTGGTATGTGGTGCGGAGATCAGGCATGTGAGGACAAGATCAAAGAAGATCTGGCAGTAACCTCACGCTGTATGCCGTTTAATGATCAGGAACAGATTTCAGATGTTTGTGTATGCTGTGGAAAACCGGCACATAAGCTGGTATATTGGGGCAAGGCATATTAAAAATCAGCCGGGATTATGGATTTCAAATAGGGGGTTGGAGCCATGATTGAAAAGTATTTTAATGGTGTTATAGAACAGGTATATCACAGAATCGGAACCGCAGAAAAGAACATTGTTATGGCAAGCTATAACAATGACTTTTCTGTGTCCGGGCTGGAGAATAAAAAACGTTATCAGGAAGACGATAACGTTTTTTTTGCCTGTTGTGAATTGCGATATGAAAAGTTATCCGGAGCATATGCACCTTTTTTAGATATTATCTGCGATATGTTCCGGCAATTTGTAAAGGGCGATTTTGATTCTTTTTTACGGGAATGCAAAACCTATGAACTGCACCGTTCGTTATTTCTTGGGTACTACGAAGACGGTGTCTGCAAAAGAGAAGAAGGGGTACTGTTAAACGAAGTAGAGTATGAGCAGCGGCGCATGACAGATGCAATCGTTGCCATGTTAAAGAAACTGACAGAATATCGTCCAATTCTGATTGTGATCAACCGGTTTCAGCTGGTGGGACGCAGTTCGATGGAACTTATTTACCGGCTTGTGACAGATCCTTCTTCTAAAATCGGAATTGTGCTGGGTGTAAACGAGATGCAGCCACGGCTGGATACGGCAAACGATGTGTGGGATGCGATTGTCGAAAAACTTGAAGACAGCAGCCAGATCTATCACATCGGAAGTTCTGGAAAGCACAGAGACCGGGAGAAGGCAGAGGATATTGCAGAGGATAAAAACTATGCACATATGCTCAGAAAAGTAGAAACGATTCTCAGTTTTCTGGATTGTGATCAGGCAAAATTTTACTTGCAGAAGCTGGAGTACAAGCTTAAATTTGAGGATATTTTTATTGAGGAGGTAACGCTTCGGAATTTTTATCTTTTGTATACGCGCACAGCTATTATGCGGGCGGAACTTTCAAAAGCACTGGAGATGGTGGATTCTGCCATGCGCCTGCCATCGGTCCGGAAAGATTTGTTTTACCGCAGTGAGTGTGCTTTTTTAAAGGGAACCTGTCTGATGTATCAGGGAAAACTGCAGCAGGCTGAGATGTATGCGCAGTATGCAAAGGAAGAAGCCGAAAAAAGCGGGAACGAAAAACAGATATTTAAAGCAGAACTTTTATCGGTTATGGCGCGGATGTCCGGCTGGTATAATATCTTCTTCTGTGTTCAGGATATCCCGATTGATGAGGGATTGATTGAAAAACTGATGCAGAACAATTATCGGAACCATCTGGCACATATTTATATTTATGCGTATGATAACCGGCCGGAGATGGTTGCAAGGGCGTACCGCTCTGAGGCGTCTCTTTTGTATTTTAGTAAGGGTGTCGCGCTGGCAAAAGAAATCGGAAATGAACAGCTGGTATACGATGCATATCAGAAAAATATCATGCTTGCAGCGACCAATGGCATGAATGAGATCGCGATGCTGTATTCTGTGCGTACATATCAGTTCATGAAGTCCAGAGATGATATTTATGAGGGCAGAATTTTATCCGGAATCGGCTATAATCTGAGTGCCATGGGAAAGAACCAGCTGGCGGAGAATTATTATAACCGCGCGATTGAGGTATTTTATCATCTGCGTCTTCCGGAGGATATCGCGGAAGTATTTTATAACCGCGCGCTGAACTATATCATGCAGGAGAAATATGCGAGGGCAGAACATGATCTGCTGATGGCTATGAAGGTGATTGAAAAATTACATCTGAACAGCCTGCGCGTATGTAATCTGTCAAAATTATACGGTTTGCTGGCACTTGTGAGCATTATGCAGCAGGATCGCTTCAACTGTGAGCGGTATTTATTGAACTGCAGACAGTTTTTAAATTATATCATTGAAAAAGAAAAAGATAATGAGAACGAAGAAATCATTCATGATTATGCAAAGTGTGATGACGACATGTTCTTATATATGTTTTCCACAGCGATGCTCAATCGTATGGACGGCAGACAGGAAGATGCACTGGCCGGTTTTGAACAGGCGGAGCGTTTTTTGCTGCAGGCAGAAGGAAACCAGTTTTTTAGTTACCGGTTGTTCCGGAAGGAGAGAATGACTCTTTTTGAAGAAATGGGACGCAGTGAGCGCTGCCAGATAGAACGCGCGACTCTTTTGCAGCATGAGGAGATCAATGCGCAGGCGGCACGGCTACTTCCAATGAATCTGTTGCAGGAGATCGATCTGGGAGAGCATCCGGAAACGTGTGCGGTGCAGGAAGAAGATATCGAATTGCTGATTAAACAGGAAGGACTTTTCCAGGATTATGCAACCTCCCGCAGACAGATGGAGTTTATTTCCACATGGCAGAAGCTGATTGATGTGAGCGGAAGCAATGTAGAGGCAATGGTACAGAATGCCTTTAATACATTCATGAATCATTTCAGTCTGGATTGTGCATTGTACATCTGTTACCATGAGGATTGTGCACATGTACTTTATAACGACACCAAGTGTGAAATGACACAGGAAGTGATCGAAGGAATCGGAAACACCATGCTGGAATATCCAGAGGGGTTTGCCGTGTCAAAAATCAGTGACAGTTTTTTGGAACATCAGGATACCATCGGATATTTTGGTGTGGATGATGTATGTTCCTTTGTGGCAGTACCGTTTATGAAAAACGGAAAGCTGACCAGTCTTTTGATTACGTATGTCAGTATGAAAGATAACTGGCATGGGTCCATCGAGCGCTATATGCTCAATGAGGATGATCTGAGAATTTATTCCCTGCTCTTTCGAGAGATGGAATATTCGATCAACCGGATGGAAGCCAATGATAAAATTTATATGATGAACCGGAAGCTGCAGGAAGCAGCTGTCACCGATCTGCTTACCGGAATCTATAACCGTGCCGGTATGTATGAGGAAATCCAGAAGATGATTGAGTGTTACAGTATGTCAAAAAAAGCACATCATGTTGGGCTGATGTTTATCGATCTGGACAACTTTAAACACTACAATGATACATTTGGACATGACGTCGGGGATCTGATTTTAAAGGAAATGGCAAAGATTTTCCAGAAGGCATCCAAAGGCAGAGGCTTTGTTGCGCGATATGGTGGAGATGAATTTATCATGATTTTAAATACGGATGATCATGAGATTTTGGAAAATATTGCAAAAGGAATTTACGAGAAGATCAATGCCACGCAGGGATTTCAGCAACAGATTGAAAAATATCTCGGACATGCAATTACGACAACGGAAAAATCAAGGATTACCTGTTCCATCGGAATTGCAAGCGCCGGAGATGTAAGAAAAGAGGAAGATATCAACGAGCTGATCCGCAGTGCGGATGAGATTTTATACAAAGTCAAAACAGGAGAAAAAGGACATTACGCATTTTTATGAAAATTCAATTACCAGAACACGTAAAGCAAATAATACACAGACTCCAGCAGGAGGGGTATGATGCCTATGCTGTAGGGGGATGCGTCAGGGATACCCTTTTGGGGCGCTGTCCGCAGGATTGGGATATCACAACTTCGGCCAGACCACAGGTGGTCAAATCCCTGTTTTCCCATACGATTGATACGGGCATTGCCCATGGGACCGTTACAGTTATGCTCGATCATACAGGGTATGAAGTGACCACCTACCGGATTGACGGGGAGTATGAAGATGCCAGACATCCGAAAACTGTGACTTTTACGGGAAATCTGGTAGAGGATTTGAAACGCCGGGATTTTACGATCAATGCCATGGCGTATAACGATACGGCTGGGCTGGTGGATGCGTTTGATGGAATTGGAGATCTCAAACGAAAAGTGATCCGGTGTGTGGGAGTGGCACATGACCGGTTTGGAGAAGATGCTCTAAGGATGCTGCGTGCCGTGCGATTTGCTGCACAGCTGGGCTTTACGATCGAGGAGAACACGCGGCAGGCAGTGGCAGATCTGGCAGAAAATCTGCAGAAAGTCAGTGCAGAGAGAATTCAGACCGAGATGGTAAAATTGCTGACTTCGGCACATCCACAGGAGATGCGCACCGTATATGAGCTGGGACTTTCCAGGGTCTTTCTTCCTGAGTTTGACCGGATGATGGAAACACCGCAGATTACGAAACACCACTGCTACAGTGTGGGAGAGCATACCATTTGCGCTATGCAGGAAGTTCCGCAGGATAAAATATTACGGCTTACCATGCTGCTTCATGATGTGGCAAAACCGGTGTGTGTTACTACGGATGAAAATGGTCAGAATCATTTCAAGGGACATCCGGCAGAGGGCGCAGAAATGGCGCGTCTTATCTTACGGCGTCTGAAGTTTGACAATGATACGACAAAACGTGTCTGTCTGCTTGTGCGCTACCATGATGACCGTCCGACAGTGACGCCGCGCAACGTGCGCCGTGCCATCAGTCGGATCGGGGTCGAAAATATGGAGGCACTTTTTGCAGTAAAGCGTGCGGATACACTGGCACAGAGTATGTATGAAAGACAAAAGAAACTTGCCTATATTGATGCCTACGAAGAAACATATCGCAAGATTATAAAAGAGGGGCAGTGTGTGCAGAAAAAAGATCTTGCCATAAATGGCAGGGATCTGATTGCACAGGGAATGCACACAGGAAAAGAAATGGGCGAAGTGTTGCAGAGCCTGTATGAGCGGGTTTTAGATGACCCACAACTGAATAAAAAAGAGACGCTGCTTGCACTGGCACTGCAATTGCAGCAGACAAAACAGGAATAAATAAGACACCCTTTCCATATGATGAAAATAGATTCAAGTCATGTGGGAGGGGTTTCATTTTGTATTATCAGCCGGAAGCAATGTTGGAGCAATATGACATAGAAATAAAACAGATCACGAAAGGCAGAGGTGTGTTTTGCTGTGAGACGGATCAGGGGAAAAAAGTACTTGCACCGTTTCGGGGATCTGCAGAACGCGCAAAATTTGTGCGCGAAATATTATGCAGCATGCAGGAAAAGGGATATCCGGTGGAACAGGTCAGTCTGACAAAAGACGGGCAGTGTGTGGTAACGGATGAAAGTGGCATGCGTTTCTGGCTGAAAGATCTGGTAGAGGGAAATGAATGCCAGACAGGTCGGGAGAAAGATGTAGCTGCCGGTGCCCAGGCGCTGGCAGGGTTTCATTGCTGTGTTTCATCCTGTGTTACGGAAATTCCGGATTTTATGAAAAATACAAAGAATGAACCGGCAGTGCTCTATTACCGGCATTACCGGGAACTGATCCTGGTAAAAAATTTTGTGCAGTCAAGAAAAACCCGAAACGAGTTTGAGCGGTCATTCTGGGAACAGTATACGCATTATATCGCACAGGCGAAAGAAGCGGTCGGGATGCTGCAGGAGCGAAAAGACCAGGGGAGAACCAGGGGGTTTTGTCACGGGGATTGTAACCAGCATAATATGCTTCGTACAGCACAGGGGGTCCGGCTCGTAAATTATGAAAATCTGTTTTACGGAGAACAGATGGTGGATCTGGCAAACTATCTGCGTAAGATTCTGGAAAAAAACAGTTGGAGTACGGACATGGGAAAACATATTCTGGAAGCCTATGAAAAGCAGAGAAAATTGTGCAAGGAAGAAAAACAGCTGCTGCATGTGCTGCTTCTGTTTCCAGAGAAATTCTGGAAAGTATCCAATCACTACAGTAACTCGCATAAAGCATGGGTATCCGGCAGAGATATTGAAAAATTAAACCGGCTGATTGCAGCGGAGCCGGCAAGGGAACATTTTCTGGAAAATTTGTTTTCTTTTCTGTGAAGAATGAGCTATACTAAGGATATGAGAAGAGACAGAATTAAAAAAACAATTACATATTTGAGTCTGCTTTTTTGGCTGATGCTGCTTGTGGCATGTGGACAGCAGGAGGAGACGACAGATGACGGAGTTACCTATTTTCATCATTCCATCGCAGACCGGAATACACAGGAAACACAGGAGAATTCCACGGAAACGGAAAAGTCCGAAGAGTTTCTGCTGACCGCAGTAGATCAGATTCAGGAAAGTCTCCAGCTGTACCGGTATGCGGATGGAATGGAATACCGGTATTATTACGGAACAGGCACCCGTTTTTATGACAAATACGGAAACCGGACACCTGTGACAAGTTTTGAACCCGGTCTGCTTGTGACCATCGGGGATGTAGACAGCGAAGGAATCCTCACGGAAGCCCGGATTTCGGATCAGGCATGGGTATACGACAATATCACCCGGTTTTCGGTAAATCCGGATCTGGACATGCTAAAGATCGGAGATGGAAAATATCGCTATACGGATGACACGATTGTGTTTTCCGGAGATAAAAGAATCCAGATGACGGATTTGTCGGATGGGGATACGTTAAGCGTTGTCGGCAGGGATAAAAACATTCTTGCGGTGCGTGTGACAACCGCACAGGGAACGCTTGCACTGTCCAACACCAAACTGTTTGAAGAAAGTTTTTTGCAGCTGGGCACAAAGATTTTTGCGGAAATTACACCGGATATGGAGATTCAGGTGCCGGAAGGAACCTATGAACTTCGCGTAGCCAATGACGGATGGGGCGGCAGTACGGAAGTGACGATTACGCGTGGAGAGACGACAAATGTGGATCTTGACACCTTAAAAGGCGAAGGACCGTCTTACGGAAAGGTGCAGTTTGTCATCGATGCAAAAGATGCGGTGCTGTCAATTGACGGAAAAGAAACGGACTATGAGAAGCCGGTGAAATTAACCTATGGAAGCCATACAATTACGGTATATTCTTCGGATTATGATACCTGGAAGCGGAACTTATATGTCAACTCGGAGAAATCGACAATTGTTATCAATCTTGCGGATGAAGATTCCAGTGAGACAGGCAGCAGTCAGAGCAGTTCAGAAAGCAGCAGCCAGAGCAGCTCACAGGGGAGCAGTCAGAGCAGTTCAGAAAGCAGCAGCCAGAGCAGTTCACAGGAGAGTTCCAGCAGTCAGAGCGAGTACAAGAACCGGCAGGAAGAGCTTGAGACACTCAAGGATCTGATTTCCAGTATGACATCCTCCAGTTCGCTTGTGTCAAAATGACGGTTTTCCGGACAGAATTTTGGTTGTTTTTAAGTGCCCCAAAGCCCGAAAATATCGCATTTTTCCTTGACAAAAGGATGGAAAACAAGTATAAATAGATTTGTAAGTAATTTGAGAGAAGGAACTCGAATTATATAATATAGGAATCCATAGGAGGAATTTTAACATGAACAAAGCAGAGTTAGTTGCAGCAGTAGCTGAGAAGGCAGAGATTTCAAAGAAAGACGCTGAAGCAGCAGTTAAGGCATTCACAGATGTTGTTGCTGAGGAGCTGAAGAAGGGTGAGAAGATCCAGTTAGTTGGATTTGGTACTTTCGAGGTTTCTGAGAGAGCAGCAAGAGTTGGAAGAAACCCACAGACAAAGCAGGAAATCACAATCCCAGCTTCTAAGGCACCGAAGTTTAAAGCAGGTAAGGCTTTAAAGGATTCCCTGAACTAATTCTGGTGGAATATGTGGGAGAGCGTCATTGGACGCTCTCTTTTCTGTTATAAGGAGAAATAATATGAGATTAGATAAATTTTTAAAAGTATCACGCCTGATCAAGCGAAGAACGGTCGCCAATGAAGCCTGTGATGCAGGACGTGTTATGGTAAACGGAAAACCTGCCAAGGCATCCACCAATGTAAAAGTCGGAGACGAAATAGAAATTCTGTTTGGACAGAAATCCGTAAAAGTGCGTGTTACGGATATTCAGGATACGACCAAAAAAGAACAGGCGAAAGATCTGTTTGAATACATATCCTAGAAGTGTAGCGCATACTCTTTAACAGGAGGGCGCTTGTATGGAAGAAAGAGGACTGTCAAACAGCACAGGACAGCATAAGCTGATCCTGCAGAACCGGAAAAGCGGAAGTTTTACCGGTGTAACGGATGTTGTAAATTTTGATGCAAATGAGATTATCCTTGACACAGAACTCGGACGGTTGACGATTAAGGGAAAAGAACTTCACGTAAACCGGCTGGACCTGCAGAAAAAAGAAGTGGAAATTGATGGAACCGTGGATATGCTTCAATATTCCGGAACACCTGGCCGGGGTGTCCTTGGAAAGTGGTTCGGTTAAGTGGAAGAGGGCAGGATTTTTGTACATTTTTTTCTGTTTGGGATGATAGCATTTGCGGCATATGACGGAATCCGTGTAGTTCGTAGAATTTTTCCGCATGGGATCTTTATGATTTCCTTAGAGGATCTGGTATACTGGATGGTCATTTCGCTTTGTTTTTTTCTGCATCTCTGTCAGGTAAATAATGGAAAAATCCGGGGCTATGTACTCCTGGGAAGCCTTCTGGGAGCGTGGATTTATTACAGTTTCTGCAGTCGGTTTGTTATGCGGTATCTGACGAAAAAGATTCATTATCTGAAAAAGAGGTTGAAAAAGTTCCGGGAAATGACTACAATAAAGTTAAATAAGCTTCGTAAAAGAAAGAAGCCTGAAGAATCGGAGAAAGAACATGAGAAAAACTAAAAAGCGTCGCCGTGGAAGCGGTACTGCAGGAATCATGATCATTGTGCTTGCATTTTTGGTTGTCATGACGGTTCAGATCTGCAGGATACGTGCAAAAGATGCGGAATATGCGGCAAAAGAAAAAGAATTACAACAGCAGTATGAGGAAGAAACCGAGAGATCTACGGAGATAGATGATCTTGAGACGTATATGAAATCCTCACAATATATTGAAGATGTGGCAAAAAGCAAGCTTGGACTGACTTATAAGAATGAAATCATCTTCAAGGAAAAGAAGTAGAAAAGAAGAATCTGTTTGAACAGGTTCTTCTTTTTCTTTAATGCATTGATGGAAGATTTGAGCGAAAACTTTTTTGAAAACCACAGAAAATCTGACAGAATATGCGTCATTGTCTGTGTATACTTGTCCCTCGAAAACAATTTTTTGGAGGTGTATCATGCGTACAGGACAATGGAAAACAATGGGGATAGGATCGCTGATCGGAAAAATGATCTATGCAGTATTCGGGCTGGCGGCAAGTATGTTATGTATCATGGGATATTATCCGGTGGTGCCGGCATTTTACACGGCATGCTGTCTGGATAAAAAGAGAAATTTTCTGCTATACATAGGACTGGTTGTGGGAATGGGCTGGTGCATGCCGGTGGCTGCGATTGTAAAATATCTGTTTATTCTTTTTGTACTGGGAATCGCAATCCGGTTTTATATATGGGCAAACAGGCGCTGCAGCGGATGGACGGCAGGAATGATTGCGGGAATTACAACGATCGCGATGAATACATCGGGACTTCTGATTCTGAATATGGAGAAAAAGGCATTGATCCTTGGCATCAGCGAAGGTGTGATCGTGTTTGCACTGGCAGTATTGTTCCATTATGGAATCGGAATGGGCAGTCAGATTTTCCGGGAGAGACATAAGAACCGGGTGGAAGAGGAAGGCGTGGAAACGATGGTTGGAATGGACCCTCAGGGGCGGATTCATGCATTTGCAGAGGCAGTTGACGAGCTTTCCGTGGCATTTGCCGCGATGGACGGCAGGCAAAAGCCAAAACAGCAGGACCATCTGGATATTCTTGCCCAGGAGATTACCGGAAAGCTGTGTGCGGACTGCGATGGATGTGTCGTGTGTTTAGAGCAGCAGAAACCGGATTTCTGGATAAAAATCCGCCGGATGCTGCAGGCAGTTGCACAACACAGTACCAAAGAAGAAATTTTAAGTCAGAATTTTATGGAAGAGTGTCCGCGTTATTCCGGGATGGTGGAAGAGGCAATCTGGGCTTTTTCCCGTATGGAACTCAATGAGGCATGGTATCACCGCCTGCAGGAGAACCGCAAGGTAATCGCGGATCAGCTGGATGCGATGGCGGATGCTTTGCAGGACTGGGATCAGGGAATCCGGTGTATGGACCGGACAGAGCGTGTTCTGCTGGCAAAAATTGCGTTTGAGACAAGGGAACGGGGACTGGATGTAAAACAGATACATGTTTATGAGGACAAAGAAAAGCGGCGCATGGTGACCGCTTTGGTGGCAAGTAAGTGGGGAGGCGGAATTCCTGTTAAAAATTATCGAAAAGCGCTCGAGCGTGCTTCAGGCATGGCGGTCCGGCTGAAAGAGGATACCAGATCCATACTGACGCAGGAACCGGTTATGATTACAGCGTATGAAGATACCTGCTTTTATGCATTATCCGGGGTTGCTTCGGAAAAAGAAGAGGGATCAAGTGTCAGTGGAGATAACTTTTCTCTGTTTTCAATGGAAAACGGGCATTATCATGTATGTGTCTCTGATGGTATGGGAAGCGGACCGTCTGCATTCCGGGAAAGCGATATGGTGGTAGAGCTGATGCAGAAATTTATGGAAGCAGGATTTCCTCAGGAGACAGCTATCCGCATGATGAATTCGGCAATGGTTCTGCAGGGAGATTGTGAGTCTTACTCTACACTGGATTTCATGGATCTGGATCTGTACAGTGGGCAGATGACGATTACCAAAATCGGTGCAGCAGCATCTTTTCTGAAACATAAAGACCGGGTGGAGTGCCTGCGGGCGTCCACACTTCCGGCGGGAGTCGATGCGTCCTGTACCGGGGATGTCATCCACAGAAAGCTCACACATGGGGATTTTCTTGTCATGGTTACGGATGGTGTGTTAGAATATCTACATGTGAAAAATCCGGAAGAAAAGCTCGCGGAAATGATAAAAGAGATAAAAACAGAGAACGCAGGTACTTTTGCTGAAAAGCTGATGGAACATGTGATGCTTTTTACAGGAGGACATGCACCGGATGATATGACAATAGTGATAAGTGGAATCTGGGAGAAATAATGATCGTACAGGTAGAAAAATTTATGAGAAAGTGGAATATGGTGCCGGAGGGAGGCAGGGTACTCATTGGAGTGTCCGGCGGTGCGGACTCTGTCTGTCTGTGCCTGATTCTGTATGAACTTTCCACGAAAATGAATTTTTCACTTGAGGTTATCCACGTGGAGCATGGAATTCGTGGAGAAGAGAGTAAAAATGATGCGGTGTTTGTGGAACAGCTCTGTAAACAACGGGGGATTGTCTGTCATATCCGGAATGTTGATGTTCCACGTTATGCCAAAATACATCATCTGGGAGAAGAAGAGGCGGCACGAATTCTGCGATATCAGGTGTTTGCGGATGCAGCCGGGCAGGACAGAAACGTCCGGATCGCACTGGCGCATCATATGGAAGACAATGCGGAGACCATGCTGTTTCAGCTGATCCGGGGAAGCGGACTGGATGGACTGTGCGGGATGCGTCCACAGCGGACAGGAACAAACGGGGAAATCTATATCCGTCCCTTTTTGCAGTGCAGCAGGGAACAGATCGAACAATTTCTGGAGGAGCGGGGGCAGGGATATTGTATGGACAGTACCAATGCCAACGAGTCCTACAGCAGAAACCGGATGCGAAAGAGGGTGCTTCCGGAACTGATAAGGATGAATCCGCAGGCGGTACAGCATATGCAGACGGCGATGGAACAGCTGCAGCAGGTAAGAGATTATCTGGAAGAAGAGACGGTTTCCCTGGAGAAAAAATTTATTTCCGGGGAGAGGAAAAATGTGAAACTGGATACGGACGGGCTGGCAGAGCTTTCGCAGGCTGTCCGGATGCGGCTGATCCGCAAAGCTGTCTGGAAAGCTGCCGGGGCATGCAAAGATATTACGGCGGCACATTTGCAGGCAGTGGCGGACCTTCTGGAAAAACAGACCGGAAGATATGTAAAACTGCCCTATGGGCTGACCGCCACAAGAGTTTACAATGTGATCGAAATCATGGGAAAAAGAAAGGAAACGGAAAAGATCTGTCTGCCGATAGATACGGACCGGCTGCCGGAAAATCTACTGGCCGGTGAATGGAAATTTTCGTTTAAAAAGTTTCCGTATGATGGGAATACCGATAAAATTCCACGAAAAATGTATACGAAATGGTTTGATTATGATAAGATAAAAGATAGTTTAGCTATACGTAACCGCCGAAAAGGAGACTATTTTGTGCTGGATGCGGCAGGACATCACAAGAAGCTGGAGGATTATTTCGTCAATGAAAAGATTCCGGCATCGCATAGAGATGAGCAGCTGCTTCTGGCCGGGGAGGATGAAATCTTCTGGATTGTCGGAGGGCGTATGGCATATGGCACAGGGATTTCCGATGCAACCCGATGGGTGCTGGAGATCACTGCCAGTAATAGCAGCCATTGAAGGAGGATAAGAGGATGGATTACAGTAAGAAACATGAGATATCGGTATATCTGACCGAGGAACAGTTAAATCAGCGGATTGCAGAGATCGGTGCACAGATCACGGAACGTTTCAAAGGCGAGTCGGTTTATCTGGTCTGTATCCTGAAAGGATCTATCTTTTTCACAACAGAACTTGCAAAGCGGATTGCGCTGCCAATGACGATCGATTTTATATCAGCATCCAGTTATGGAGCACAGACCCATTCTTCCGGTGTCGTAAATATCAAGAAGGATCTGGAACAGTCGATTGAAGGAGAGAACGTGATCGTTGTGGAAGATATTGTGGATTCCGGAAATACATTAAGCCGGCTGATGCAGCTGTTTGAGAGTCGTAATCCAAAAACTCTTACGATCTGTACGCTGCTGGATAAACCGGATCGCCGGGTGGTAGAAAACCTGCAGGTGGATTATACCGGATTTGTGATACCGGATAAGTTCGTAGTCGGATTTGGTCTTGATTACGATCAGAGATACCGTAATCTTCCGTATATTGGATTCGTGGAAGATGCGGATTAAAAAAAGGAGAGTAGTACATTGAATACAAAGAACAGACCCCGATTTGGAGGATTTGGTGTCTATGCGATGCTGATCCTGCTTGTGATTATTTTGTGGTATACATTTACCAACAACAGTACAACCAGTGATTTCACACAGAATAATCTCTGGAAAGCCATCCGTGAGGAAAAGGTTGTCAGTATCCGGGTAGAGCAGAACCGTGAAGTACCGACCGGTTATCTGAATATCAAACTGAAAGATGGTTCTACGGAACGGATGTATACCTCAGATGTGAACGAGATCCAGAAAGAATTAAAAGAAAAGGATTTTACCCAGTTTGTTGTGGATGATGTGCCGTCAGAGAGCTGGATTATGACACTTCTGCCATATCTTCTTATTTTTGGTGCCATCTTCATTCTGTTTATGATTATGAGCAACAATGCGGCAGCAAACAACAGCGGCGGCAAAATGATGAATTTTGGAAAAAGCCGTGCAAAGCTTTCCACCGAGGAAGATAACCATATGACATTTGAGAATGTCGCCGGTCTGAAAGAAGAAAAAGAAGACCTTGAGGAACTGGTGGACTTTCTGCGTGCACCAAAGAAGTATACAAACCTTGGTGCACGTATTCCGAAAGGTGTGCTCTTAGTCGGACCTCCGGGAACCGGTAAGACACTTCTGGCAAAAGCCGTTGCAGGCGAGGCCGGAGTACCGTTCTTTAGTATTTCCGGTTCCGATTTCGTAGAAATGTTTGTCGGTGTCGGAGCTTCGCGTGTCCGTGATCTGTTTGAGGATGCCAAGAAAAATGCACCGTGTATCGTATTTATCGATGAGATTGATGCTGTGGCCAGACGCCGTGGTACAGGTATGGGAGGCGGTCATGATGAGCGCGAACAGACCTTAAACCAGATGCTTGTTGAGATGGATGGATTTGGTGTTAATCAGGGAATTATCGTGATGGCAGCAACCAACCGTGTGGATATTCTTGATCCGGCGATCATGCGTCCGGGACGTTTTGACCGAAAGATTGTAGTCGGAAGACCGGATGTGGCAGGCCGTGAAGAAATTCTTCAGGTTCATGCAAAGAACAAGCCGCTGGGAGATGACGTTGATTTAAAACAGATCGCACAGACGACTGCGGGATTTACAGGAGCAGATCTGGAGAATCTGCTGAATGAGGCTGCCATTCTTGCAGCAAAAGAAAGCCGGGCATATATTCAGCAGGCAGATATCCAGAAAGCATTCATCAAAGTGGGAATCGGTGCGGAGAAACACAGCCGCGTGATTTCCGAAAAAGAAAAGAAAATTACAGCATATCATGAATCCGGACATGCCCTTCTGTTTCATCTTCTGCCGGATGTGGGACCGGTGCATACGGTATCCATTATCCCAACCGGTGCCGGGGCTGCGGGTTATACCATGCCGCTTCCGGAGAAGGATGAGATGTTTAACTCCAGGGGACGTATGCTGCAGGAGATCGTGGTAGATCTCGGAGGACGTGTTGCAGAGGAACTGGTATTTGATGATATTACCACAGGTGCCTCCCAGGATATCAAGCAGGCCACCAAGATGGCGCGCGATATGGTGACACGGTATGGAATGTCCGAGAATATCGGCCTGATCTGCTACAAAGATGATGACGATGAAGTATTTATCGGACGTGATCTGGCACATGCACACAGCTACAGTGAGGGAATTGCCTCTGCCATTGATGTGGAAGTAAAGCGTATCATTGATGAGTCTTATGAGAAGGCAAAAACAATCATTGCCGAGCATCGGGATGTGCTTGACCGCTGTGCAGCACTTCTTCTGGAGAAAGAAAAGATTACACGCGAAGAGTTTGAAGCATTATTTGAAGCATAAAAGATCTGGATGGTCAAAATGACAGAAAAAGGCTCTGCCGGGAAAAACTTTCCGGCAGAGCCTTTTTCCTGTATACATAGTGCACAAAAACGATGTCAAACTTTTGTGAAGTTTGTGCACACTTCTGTGTAGATCCATGGTACTATAATCACTGTAAAAACCCCCCAATACATTATATATAGTTTTTGCTATACCCCATAGTAAAAATACCTTCTCCTAAAAAGGCAGCGTTCGTAGCTGTCTTTTTTATTTATTTTTTCAACTCTTACAATGACAATTTTACTTCCCGGTTCGTGTGTTCATAATGGCGCAGTGTCACACCGGCGGCACGCAGCATTTTTTTGGATGCGATTACACCCGGGGTAGAAGCGTATTTGTCACTGTCGTAAACAACTTCACGGATACCACACTGGATAATGGCTTTGGCACATTCATTGCATGGAAAGAGCGTAACATATATGGTGGATCCTTCCAGGCTTCCGCCCCGGTAGTTGAGAATGGCATTCAATTCACTGTGGGTAGAGTAAAAGTATTTGTTGTCATCGCCTTCGCGTACCCATGGGAAATCATCATCGGAACATCCGGTTGGAAATCCATTATATCCCATGGAAAGAATTTTGTGTTTGTCACTGACAATACAGGCTCCAACCTGTGTGTTTGGATCTTTGGAACGCATACCGGAGAGCATGGCAACGCCCATGAAGTATTCGTCCCAGCTGATGTAGTCCTGTCGTTTTGTGCTCATATGTGTTAGCCTCCTTTGTGGTTTTTGTAAAATAACGAGAGGGCAATAAGTCCATACTGACTTTTGCCCCCCTGAATATGGTAATATATGATTATTTGGTTCCAAAGATACGATCACCGGCATCTCCCAGACCCGGAACAATATATTTATGTTCATTTAAATGATCATCAAGTGCTCCGATGTAAAGATCAACATCCGGGTGAGCATCGGTAAGTGCTTTTACACCTTCCGGTGCAGCAATGATGCACATAAAACGAATGCTTTTTACACCCTTGTCTTTCAGCATCTGGATTGCTGCGATGGCTGATCCGCCGGTAGCCAACATCGGATCTACGACAAATACTTCGCGGTTGGCACAGTCTGCCGGAAGTTTGCAGTAATATTCCACTGGTTTTGCTGTCTCAGGATCACGATAGAGACCGATATGTCCGACTTTTGCAGCAGGAATCATTTCCAGCATACCGTCTACCATGCCAAGTCCGGCACGCAGAATCGGTACCACTGCCAGTTTTTTTCCTTTTAATTCTTTTACGGTTGTCTTACAGATCGGAGTTTCGATCTCCACATCCTGTAACTCCAGATCACGGGTTGCCTCGTAACACTCAAACATTGCAACTTCGCCTGCAAGTGTACGGAAATCCTTAGAGCCGGTCTCGGTTCTTCTCATTAATCCGATCTTGTGCTGGATCAGTGGATGATCCATGACTACTACTTTTCCCATAAATTTATGCTCCTTCTTCTTCGTTAAATTTTTTCACAAGTTTTTTGATTGATTTGCGCAGTGTTTCATAACAGAGTCCATAGGCTGGCAAAGCGCCTCCGTATGGATCTAATATTTCCAGTTCGTCCCCGACATATTTGGTAAGAACCTGTATATTTTCCGGAATCGCATTTTCAAACTGCTCCAAAATGCGTTCCCGGTGAATTTCTTCCATGGTGATGACAAGGGCATCTTCTGTCAGATCTTCCTCCGTCAGCTGCTGGGAAACATAATTTTCCATATTGATACCGTTGCTGATCAAAACAGCTTCCGCCTTTTGATTCATCGGCTCCTGAAACTGTACAACAAGGCCACGGGATAAAATCTCCAGCGGATGCCGCAGGGTAAAATCTCCCATGATACCGGCTGCCATTGCCTCGCGACAGGTTCCCGTCTGGGCAACAAAAATCAGTTTGTTATACTCCATATGATTACTCCTAATCGCAATGTATTACGGTATGACCGGCGGCTTTGAGCAGACGATTCATAATTGCCTGTCCGATCCGCGGGGTCTGAAAGCTCTCTGAATAAATGGCATCTACGTGCAGTTCATCACATTCTCGCAAAATCCTGTACAGATGCTGAGCAATGGCATCCTCATCCAAACGGCTGCCCATGGAAAGAATGACATCGGCGTGATAAGAAGGTCCGGATTCTTCCGTGGCAATGACAGCCACTTTCTGTCCATTCTCCTGCTTTTGGTGCACCAGTGCATTGATCTTGGAAACAACAGCATCCGATGGTCCGTCTACGATTACCATATCGGCTTTTGGGGCATAATGTTTGTATTTCATACCCGGAGCTTTCGGTTTGCGTGTGTCATCTGCAGCAATAATGCCCGGATCAATGATAACCTCTTCGCCAAGCACCTCGGAAAGCATCTGCGGCGTAATGTAGCCGGGACGCAGTACCATAGGTTTTGATTCGGTCAGATCAATGATGGTAGATTCAATGCCGATACCGACCGGGCCGCCATCTAAAATCATGGCAATCCGACCGGATAAATCCTCTGCAACATGAGAAGCTTCTGTCGGACTCGGACGACCGGATGTGTTGGCACTTGGCGCAGCGATCAGACATCCGCTTTTGCGTATCAGATCAAGTGCAACCGGGTGATTCGGCATCCGTACAGCGACAGTATCCATTCCTCCGGTTGTTGCCATCGGAACGGCATCGCTTTTCCAGACGATCATCGTCAGGGGACCCGGCCAGAAAGCACCGGCCAGTTTGCGGGCAGCCTCCGGAACTTCACGTGCAACACGTTCCATATCGGAAAAGTCCGCAATGTGCACGATCAGGGGGTTGTCCGAAGGACGTCCTTTTGCTGCATAGATTTTGCGGGCAGCTTCCGGATGCAGGGCATCTCCGCCAAGACCGTATACCGTTTCTGTCGGAAAAGCGACCAGTTCACCCTCTGCGATCAGACGTCCGGCCTCTTCCATAATTGTTTCGTCAATCTGTTCGGGATTGACACGTTCTATTTTTGTATTCATCATATTCACACTTTGCTTTCCGCTTTATATCCCGTCTATTATAGTCCATAGGCTCTGGGATTGTCAATCGGATTAGCTGGCTGCTAAAGAAAATGATTGGTGAAAATGATAAAATATTCTAAAAACTATGGAATTTTATAGACAAAACGACGAATAATGAGGTATAATACATCCATCGGGACGGAGGAAGGCTATGAAAAAAGACAACAGATCCGTGATACAGACATTAACACTCATTTTTCAGTTTGGAATCAGTATGCTGGTGCCGATTTTTTTATGCAGTATACTGGGAGTGTGGCTGGGAAATCTGACAGGGATTAACTGGTTAATGATTCCGTTTTTCTTTATGGGAGCTTTGGCAGGGTTTACGAATATTTACAAGACAGTAAGGAAACTATACAGGCAGGAGGAAAAGAAAGAAAACCATGTTAAAAAGGATTAACGAAGCATTACCGGGGCTGGTCGTCTCAATTTTATTATATGGGGTGATGGTAGAACTGATCGGGGTATGGTTTGTAAAGGACAGGATTGCATATTCCATCGGGGTATGGTTTGGCATAGCGGTTGCCGTGGGGATGGCAATTAATCTTGCAACTGTGATCTTTGATTCTGTTACGATGGGGGACACCGCACATGCGACGCGAAGAATTGTCACAAAATCAATTCTTCGTTATGTAGTAGTGGTGATTTTGTTCGTGTTATTTGGGTATTTTCAATGGGGAAACCTGATTGCGGCTTTTCTTGGGCTGCTTGGTTTAAAAATTGGAGCATATCTTCAGCCTTTATGGGAGAAAGTAAAAGGAAGGAGGTGACTATATGAATGAGGGGATTTTACTGGCGTCGGACATCGACTTTATGATTCATGGAATTTTTAAAGTAAAAGTATTTGGTCAGGAAGTCTGGATCACCGACAGCCACGCATGTATTTTGATTGTTATGGCAGTAATGGTTATTTTTGCTGTGATTGCCAATCGCAAGTTAAAGCATGCCACCGAAAAACCGGATACTTTTCAGAATATAATCGAGCTGATTGTAGAAAAATTAGACGGAATGGTGGATTCCACCATGGGAAAGTGGGCACCCAGATTCGTCAACTATATCAGCACGATTTTTATTTTTATACTGATGAGTAACATATCTGGATTGTTTGGCCTGCGCCCGCCGACGGCAGATTACGGAACCACGCTTGCACTTGCACTGATCACATTTTTTATGATCCGTTTCAACAAGGCAAAACACCAGAGTCTGAAAGAAATATGGACAGGTATGTGTTCACCGCTTCCGCCATGGCTTCCACTCTGGGCGCCGATCAACATTATCAGTGAGATTGCAATACCGATCTCATTGTCGCTGCGTCTGTTTGCAAATGTGTTGTCAGGAACCGTAATCATGGCACTGGTATACGGTTTGCTTGGGGTAATTGCAACGGCATGGCCGGCAGCACTGCACGTATATTTTGATCTGTTTTCCGGAGCAATCCAGACGTATGTATTCTGTATGCTCACAATGACTTATGTGTCACAGGCGTGTGGAGAAGATTGAAATGCATTTTTAGAATGCATTTCCTACGCAAATCGCTTCCGCGTAAGCGGAACTCTCATGCGATTTGCTCCTTGTATCAAAACAAGTATTTAAATTAAGGAGGATTTTACTATGAATATTTCAGGACAGGATTTAATCAGAGCATGTTCGGCTATCGGTGCAGGACTTGCAGTTATTGCAGGTATCGGACCTGGTATTGGACAGGGTATCGCAGCCGGACACGGCGCAGCAGCCGTGGGACGTAATCCGGGAGCAAGGGGACAGATTATGTCCACCATGCTGTTAGGTCAGGCAGTTGCAGAGACGACAGGTCTGTATGGTCTTGTTGTCGCACTGCTTTTACTTTTTGTACATCCGCTTGGATAAAGGAGGGGCAAACGAGTGTTAGCTGCACAGGAATTTTTATTTGATTTAAATCCACAGCTGCTCTTTGATGCTGCCCTGCTGGCAATTGCAGTATTTTTCCTTTATATGCTGATGTCATATCTGCTGTTTAATCCCGCACGGAAACTTTTAAAAGACCGTCAGGATCACATTTCATCGGAACTGGATGAGGCCAGCGCCGACAAAGAAAAAGCAGCAGCGCTGAAAGCGGAGTATGAGGCAAAGTTAAAAGAAATTGACAAGGAAGCGGAAACGATTCTGGCAGATGCCAGACAAAAGGCGTTAAAGAACCAGAACCGCATTGTCAATGAGGCAAAGGAAGAAGCTGCACGCATTGTAAAACATGCACAGGAGGAGGCACTTCTGGAAAAGAAGCATGCCATGAATGATATGAAACAGGAAATGATCACTGTGGCATCCCTGATGGCACAGAAAGTTGTGGCATCTTCCATTACCGCAGAGATTCAGAGCACACTTGTGGATGAAACATTAAAAGAAATGGGTGAATCGACATGGCAAAATTAGTATCCAAAACATATGGGGATGCTTTGTTTGCGCTGGCGGTTGAAGAACATATGGTGGATCAATTATATGAAGAGGCGCAGGCTGTTGCACAGATTCTGCGTGAAAATACAGAACTGACCCGCCTGATGAATCATCCCAAAATCGAAAAAGAAGAAAAAGTCAGACTGATCGAGGATATTTTCAAAGGACGTATCGGTGATGAACTGGTGGGACTGCTTCGGATGCTTGTACAAAAAGGGCATTATAAGGAGACCGATCAGGTATTCACTTATTTTATTGACCGTGTCAAAGAGTATAAAAAAATAGGTACTGCCTATGTCACATCGGCGATGGAACTGACACTGCAACAGAAACAGGCGGTGGAACAAAAGCTGCTCGACACGACAAAGTACGTTCAGTTTGAGATACATTATACCACGGATCCCGCACTGATCGGAGGCATGGTCATCCGGATCCGGGACCGTGTTGTGGACGGCAGTGTCCGGACCAGACTGGAACATCTGACAAGAGACTTAGAACGTATACAATTGAAAGTAGGTGAGTGCGCTCCATGAATTTAAAACCAGAAGAAATCAGTTCTGTCATTAAGGAGCAGATCAAAAGATATGCTTCCCAGCTGGAAGTGGCAGATGTGGGAACCGTCATTCAGGTGGCGGACGGCATTGCACGTATCCATGGACTGGAAAATGCGATGCAGGGAGAATTGTTAGAATTTCCGGGAGAGGTATACGGTATGGTACTGAACCTGGAGGAAGATAATGTCGGTGCGGTACTTCTCGGAAGTCAGCACAATATCAATGAGGGAGATACGGTTAAAACAACCGGACGTGTGGTAGAAGTGCCGGTAGGAAATGCACTGCTCGGACGTGTTGTGAATGCGCTCGGACAGCCGATTGACGGAAAGGGACCGATCACAACGGATAAATACCGTCCGGTAGAACGTGTGGCATCCGGTGTCATTTCCAGAAAGGGAGTGGATACACCACTGCAGACCGGTATCAAAGCCATTGATTCCATGGTGCCGATCGGAAGAGGACAGAGGGAACTGATCATCGGAGACCGTCAGACCGGAAAGACCGCGATTGCAATTGATACCATTATTAATCAGAAAGGGCAGGGGGTAAAGTGTATTTATGTGGCAATCGGCCAGAAAGCTTCTACCGTTGCCAATATTGTCCAGACACTCGAAGAGTATGGAGCTTTCAGTTATACAACCGTTGTTGCGGCTACGGCAAGTGAACTTGCGCCTTTGCAGTATCTTGCTCCGTATTCCGGCTGTGCAATCGGCGAAGAGTGGATGGAGAATGGCGAAGATGTACTTGTTATCTACGATGATTTGAGCAAACATGCCATGGCATACCGGACCCTGTCGCTGCTGTTAAAGCGTGCACCGGGCCGTGAGGCTTATCCGGGTGATGTCTTTTACCTGCATTCACGTCTGCTTGAGCGTGCGGCACGTCTGTCGGACAAACTGGGAGGAGGTTCCCTGACGGCATTACCGATCATTGAAACGCAGGCGGGAGATGTATCTGCATATATTCCGACAAATGTAATCTCTATCACAGATGGGCAGATTTATCTGGAGACGGAGATGTTTAATGCAGGTTTCCGCCCGGCAATCAATGCAGGACTTTCCGTTTCCCGTGTAGGAGGAGCCGCACAGATCAAGGCTATGAAAAAGATTGCGGCGCCTATCCGTACAGAACTGGCACAGTACCGGGAACTGGCTGCATTTGCACAGTTCGGTTCCGAACTGGATGCAGACACGAGTGAGAAACTGGCACAGGGAGAACGATTAAAAGAAATCTTAAAACAGCCGCAGTATCAGCCGATGCCGGTTGCAAAACAGATCGTTATCATCTATGCGGCAGTGAAAAAGTATCTTATGGACATTCCGGTAGAGGAAATTCTGCATTTTCAGGATGCGTTACTCGAACTTATTGATACCAGATATCCGGAGATTACCGGAAAGATTACAGAAACCCAGGTTATTGATGAGGAGACAGAGCAGAAACTGATAGCAGCCATTCAGGAAACGAAAAAGGAATACCTGGCGTAAAGGTATGATAACAGGGGGTGATAACACATGGCGTCTATGAGGGATATAAAAAGACGAAAAGGAAGTATCCAGAGCACACAGCAGATTACCAAAGCCATGAAACTTGTTTCTACCGTAAAACTCCAGAAAGCCAAAGGGCGGGCAGAACAGACAGATCCCTATTTTCAGTATATGTACCGGACGGTAAGTTCCATTTTAGCACACAGCGGCAATATTGATCATCCATACTTAAGAAGCGGGGAATCCAAAAAGAAAGCGATCGTTGTACTGACTTCGAATCGTGGACTTGCAGGAGGATATAATGCGAATGTGGTGAAACTGATCACAGAAAGTGATGATGTTGCTAAAGAGGATGTCGTGATCTATGCAGTTGGCAGAAAAGGAATTGAGATACTGGAGCGAAAAGGATATCACATCGAGGTAGATGCCTCGGAAATTATGGAAAATCCGACATATCCGGATGCAGCAGCACTCTGTAAGAGAGTGCTCGACGATTTCGCGGAAGGAAAAATAGGAGAGATCTATCTGGCATATACGCATTTTAAAAATACCGTTAGTCAGGAAGCGCAGCTGATCCGTATGCTTCCGGTGGAAGTAAGTGAACCTTTGGAGGAAAAGTCTTCCAGAGAAATTCTTATGAATTATGAGCCAAACGAACAGGAGGCTCTGAATCAGATTATTCCCAAATATGTGACAAGTCTGTTTTATGGGGCACTGGTAGAAGCCGTGGCAAGTGAAAACGGTGCCCGCATGCAGGCCATGGATTCCGCAACAAGCAATGCGGAAGAGATGATAGAGGATCTTTCCTTAAAATATAACCGTGCAAGACAGGGATCTATCACACAGGAATTGACGGAAATTATTGCGGGAGCAAATGCGATAGAGTGACGTAATAAAGGAGAAGAAACATGGAAAATAAAGGAGCAATAGGAAAGATCACGCAGGTGATCAGTGCCGTGCTCGATATCAAATTTCCGGAAGGACATCTTCCGGAGATCAATGATGCAATCCGTATTCCTTTAAAAAAGGGCGGAGAACTGATCGTTGAAGTAGCACAGCATCTGGGGGATGATACCGTGCGTTGTATTGCACTCGGACCGACGGACGGACTTGTCCGCGGTATGGATGCTATAGCGACGGGAGGACCGATTTCGGTACCGGTAGGAGAAAAAACACTTGGCCGTTTGTTTAATGTGCTGGGAGAGCCAATCGATGAAATTGCACCTCCGCAGACCAAGGAGCACTGGCCGATTCATCGGAAGGCACCTTCGTTTGAGGAACAGGCAACTTCCCAGGAAATGTTAGAGACAGGAATTAAAGTTGTCGATCTGCTCTGCCCATATCAGAAAGGTGGAAAAATCGGATTGTTTGGAGGAGCCGGTGTAGGAAAAACTGTGCTGATCCAGGAACTGATTCATAACATTGCCACAGAGCATGGTGGATATTCGGTATTTACCGGAGTCGGAGAGCGTACCCGTGAGGGAAACGATCTGTATTATGAAATGAAAGAGTCGGGAGTTATCGATAAGACAACCATGGTGTTCGGACAGATGAACGAACCGCCTGGGGCACGTATGCGTGTAGCGCTTACCGGACTTACGATGGCAGAATATTTCCGTGATAAAGGCGGAAAAGATGTTCTGTTATTTATTGATAATATTTTCCGTTTTACACAGGCAGGATCGGAAGTGTCTGCCCTGCTCGGACGTATGCCGTCCGCAGTAGGTTATCAGCCGACCTTACAGACAGAGATGGGGGCACTACAGGAGCGGATTACATCCACAAAGAACGGATCTATCACCTCCGTACAGGCGGTATATGTGCCGGCCGACGATCTGACAGACCCGGCACCGGCCACAACGTTTGCACATCTGGATGCCACAACGGTACTGGATCGTTCCATCGTGGAACTTGGAATATATCCGGCTGTGGATCCGCTGGCTTCTACTTCGCGTATCCTTGACCCGAGAATTGTCGGGGAAGAACATTTTAAGGTTGCGCGTGGAGTACAGGAGATTTTGCAGAAATATAAAGAATTGCAGGATATCATCGCAATTCTCGGTATGGATGAGTTGTCGGAGGATGATAAGCTTGTTGTCAGCCGGGCGCGTAAAGTACAAAGATTCCTGTCGCAGCCGTTTTCTGTGGCAGTACAGTTTACCGGACTGGAAGGCAAATATGTTCCGGTGGAAGAGACCATCCGCGGATTCCGTGAGATTCTGGATGGAAAACTGGATGACGTGCCGGAAAGTTATTTCCTGAATGCCGGAACAATTGATGAGGTAAAGGCGGCATATGCAGGGTAATGTGTGTGCCGGCTGGAGGAAACAGAGATGGAAAAGACATTTGATGTAGAAATCATCACGCCGGACCGCGTTTTTTATAAGGGAACTGCGGATCTGCTGGAGTTTAATACGGAATCCGGCGAGATCGGTGTATATCGTGATCACATTCCACTTACAACGGTACTGGAACCGGGGCTTGTCACGATCCATCATGGGGATGAAGAACAGGTGGCAGCAGTGCATGCCGGATTTGCCGAGATTCTGGGAGATAAGGTAACACTTCTGGCAGAACTGGCAGAATGGCCGGAAGAGATTGATCTGGAGCGTGCGGAAGCCGCAAGAGAGCGGGCAGAGGAGCGGATTCACAACAGAAATGACAATCTGGATCTCAAGCGCGCGGAATTTGCATTGCATAAGGCTCTGATCCGTATTAATCTTGCAGAGTATCGATAAGTGAAAATGGAAATAAAAGGGAGGGTATTTGGAATATCCTCCCTCTTTTATGGACTTTTACACCGGAGTTTGGTACAATCGTAGTAGTAAGTTTGTATACAAATGAGGAGATATTGTGTACCGGAAGAATAAAAACAATTGGGTAAAGCATCTGGATTTTATGATTCTGGATCTGATTTGCCTGCAGGTGGCATTTTTTTTAGCCTATACATTACGACATAGAACTGTCAATCTATATACCAATTACATATATGCAAATTTGTCTATCGTTCTGATCCTGATAGATGTTTGTCTTTTGATTTTCCTGAATACACTTAAAAATGTATTAAAACGTGGATATCTGGTAGAGTTTATCGCAACCATTAAGCATGTGGCGATTGTGGAACTGGTTGCTGTCCTGTATCTGTTTTCGGTAAAAGATGCGGGAAATTTTTCGCGAATCACGTTCTTTCTCATGGCATTATTCTATGGATTGCTTACTTATGGAACAAGACTTCTGTGGAAAAAACATATTCTTCGCACGCTGCATCTGAAGCAGAACAAGTCCGTACTGGTTATCACAAACTTTGACCGGCTGTCTCAGGTGGAAAAGGATATCCGGGCGAAACGTTATGTGATGTTTCAGATATCGGGAGTGGCTGTGACAGGAAACATGCCAGAGGATCATCCAACGGAAATTGCAGGGATTCCTCTGGTTGCAGCAGGTGATTATGTGGTGGAATATCTCTGCAGGGAATGGGTGGATGAAGTATTTGTAAATCTGCCATTGCAGAGTGCCCAGCTGGATGATCTCATCCGGCAGTTAAACGAGATGGGAATTACGGTGCATATTCAGCTGGCAGATAAACTGATGTTCGGAACGCAGCGGCAGTTTGTGGAGCGTCTTGGGGGATACACCGTGTTAACCACAAGCATCAATACGATTTCCACCGGAGAACTGTTTGTAAAACGTCTGTTTGATATTATCGGGGGACTGGTGGGATGTGTGCTTACCGGTATTCTGTTTCTGTTTCTGGCTCCCGCCATTAAGATTCAGTCACCCGGACCGGTATTCTTTTCCCAGATCCGTGTGGGAAAAAACGGAAAGAAGTTTAAGCTGTACAAGTTCCGGAGTATGTATACTGACGCGGAAGAACGCAAGGCACAGCTTGCCACAGAAAACAGAGTCACAGACGGGCTGATGTTTAAGCTGGATTTTGATCCGCGTATCATCGGCTGCAGACAGCTACCGGATGGAACGGTGAAGAAAGGAATCGGGAACTTTATCCGTGACTGGTCTTTCGATGAGTTTCCACAGTTCTGGAATGTCTTAAAGGGGGACATGTCTCTGGTAGGAACGAGACCGCCTACAGAGGATGAGTGGGTCAGATACGAACTGCACCACAGAAGCCGTCTGGCCATCAAACCGGGAATCACCGGAATGTGGCAGGTGAGCGGCCGCAGCAATATTACGGATTTTGAAAAAGTTGTGGAACTGGACCGGTATTACATTTTAAACTGGAGTCTGGGACTGGATGTGAAAATACTTTTCCGGACGGTACCGGAAGTCGTGAAGAAGAACGGGTCTATGTAGAGGAAGTACCGGTTGCTGCAATAAATAGTTTGAGAAGGCGTATCGCATAATTCCTTTGGGAGGCGGGCGCCTTTTCTATTATATGGATCAGGGTCAGAGCATCTTTCTGCTGCCACTCCCGTTCTGTTTCAGAAATTTCTCCAAACATCATATAATCTAAATTCATATCTAATGCTTTGGCAATCGCCAGCATGGTTTCCACAGACATACCACACATCCCGCGTTCAATATCCGAACAGTATTTTGTTGCACGGTTGATCCGCACCGCCAGTTCATCCTGCGAGAGTCCAAGTTGTATCCGCTTATGGCGAATCCGTTCGCCAACTGCAATTCTATCATAAGGTTCCCGTTTCTTATTCATTTCGTAATCCTCTGTATTCCCAAAAATTACCAATTTTCCTATATAAAGATAGTATCAGTTATTAAAATATAATAAACACTTTTCAAACGTAAAATATAGGCGCGTTTAGGACTTGAGTATTTGTGCGTTTACAAACGGAAAAACGGGAAAATTCGCCAATTTTCGCGGGTAAACCTACTGTGAGAAGACCAGGATATGGAGTAAAATATTTTTGTCGCAAATATAATTATAGAATAATTATGAACAGCAAAGAGAAAAAATGCCGATTGATTTTCACACACATATTCTTCCGGGAATAGATGACGGAAGCCGGAATGTAGAAATGTCACTAAGAATGTTAGCAGCGCAGAGGGAGCAGCAGGTTGATGAAATCGTAGCAACTTCCCATTTTTATGCACAGAAGGATTCTGTGGAGGAATTTTTGCTGCGCAGACAGCGAAGCTATGAAAAATTAAAAACTGCGATGGAAGAAAATGGTTTTGACCAGAAGCTGTATCTGGCAGCGGAAGTTTACTATTTTCAAGGAATCGGAAGTGCTGGAATGATCCCGAAGCTTTGTGTGGAAGGAACACAGACACTTCTTCTGGAAATGCCGTTTGCCCAGTGGGATTCTGCCATTTATGCAGATGTGGAGAAACTGGTACGGCACCAGAAACTGAAAGTTGTCCTTGCCCATATTGAGCGTTATTACGAATTCCAGAAGAAAAAAGAAATCTGGGATGCCGTCATGGAACTTCCGTTATACAGGCAGATGAATGCAGGCGTATTTCTGAACTGGAAAAAGAGGCATAAAGCGTTTCAGCTTGCAAAAGAAGCCACAACCATTATTCTTGGCAGTGATTGTCACAACATGGATACCCGGCATCCAAATCTTGCCGAGGGACGCATTGTGCTTGTAAAGAAATTTGGAGAAGCGTTCATCCAGAGAACGGATTGTCTGACCAGGGAGGTACTGCAGTGAACGGGAAAAAGAAGACCGTGCGTGCAGTTATAGAAATTATCATTGCCGTACTTGTAATCATTGCCGTATATTTTATCATCCGTGGGATGGATCGGCACGACGTGTGTATCCGGCAGGCAGCCACAGAAAATGAAATGCAGCGTGTCTGGAAAGAATTTCAGGAAAAACCCGTCTCGATCAAGCTGCATAAAAAGACCTGGAAATTTGCCCATCCGGTTCAGACGTATCTCTTTATCGGAACCGACAAAAGCGGAAACGAAGATGCCGAAGGAGAAGAATATCATGGCTCGATGGCAGATGCACTGATGCTTGTTGTTGTGGACAAAGAAGAAAAAACATATGGAATTTTGCAGCTGAACCGGGACACCATCACCGAAGTGCCAATGCTTCTGCAAGACGGAAGTGCCAATGCCAGTGCACAGATGCAGCTTTGCACGGCACACTGGTATGGAAAGGACAAGGCTGCAAGCTGCGGCAATACGGTGGAGACCGTATCAAAAATGCTTGGCGGTCTGCCTATTGATGGATACTATGCATTAAAAATGGATGCGATGCCACTTCTGAATCATGAGGTGGGGGGAGTAACCGTTACACTGGAAGATGATATGACCAAGCTGGATCCGGCTATGCAAAAAGGGACAACGCTTACCTTGACAGACCGGCAGGCAGAACTGCTCATGCAGTCCCGGTATGCCATGGATGACGATCGCAATACGCAGCGTATGCGCCGCCAGCAGATCTTTTTAAATGCATTCATGAAAAAGATAAAAAAACAGAATGCGGGGGATGTCAATGCGACCGTGAAATTATACGACCGGCTGCGCCCGTATGCGACGACAGATATTAAGATGAATGATCTAACTGCCCTGTTAAAGGATATGCAGGGATATACAGACAAAGGAATTATCACAATCGACGGTACATCCAAAATTGGAGAAAAGCTGCACGATGGGAAAAAGCACTGGGAGTTTTATATGGATGAAGATTCACTGGAGACATCCATGAAACAACTGTATCCACTGGTGCAAGAGAAAGGAAAGTAACGAATGAACCAGGAAAACCAACTGACAGAGCAGAACAGCGAAGAAACCGAAATTGATCTGCTTGAAATTTTTTATCTGTTGCGGGCAAAGCTGGTATGGCTGATTCTCGCATTTGTGATCGGGGGAGTGATTGCAGGCTCCATCACACATTCTCTGATCACACCAAAATATACGGCAACTGCAAAAATGTATATGATTTCCGCATCCAGTGGAAGTGTGCTTGATCTGTCGGATTTTAATATCGGAACATCCCTTTCCCAGGACTATACCGAATTGATCAAAATCCGTCCCGTATTCAATGAAGTCATCGATAATCTGAATCTGGATATGGAATATGAAGATCTGCTGAAAAAAGTAGATATTTCAGTTGTCGGGGATTCACGGTTACTTGCCGTGTCGGTGGAGGACAATGATCCAAAACTTGCACAGTCGATGGTCAATGAACTTGTAGATACAGCGGTAACCTACATTCCGAAAGTTATGAATGCATCGGAGAATGCACAGCCGACCATTGCGGAATATGCAGTGGTTCCAGATGAACCGAGTTCGCCGAACCTTGCCAAAAATATTATTCTCGGAGCGGTTGTTGCAATGCTTCTTGTAGCCGTGATCTTCGTGGTACGTATGCTTATGGACGACAGCTTAAATACGGCAGAGGATGTCGAAAAAGAATTTGGTATCATGCCGTTTACCGTTATTCCGGAGGGGGATATCGAAGAAATTTCTGATGAGGTAGAAAAAGCGATCAGTAAAGAGAAAAAGAAAAGAAGGAAGAAAAAGTAATGGAATTTACACCGAAAAACCGTGCGACTGTCCAGAATATGCCGAAACTTCCGTATGCGGTAGAGGAAGCACTAAACCGTCTGCGCGTCAATGTGAGCTTTCTTGGAAGCAAAGTGAAAAAAATCATGGTGATATCCAGCGCTCCGGATGAGGGAAAAAGTTTTATTGCCATGCAGCTGTGGCGGCAGATGGCAGAAGCCGGCAGCAAGAGCATTCTTGTGGACATGGATCTGCGCAAGAGTGTTATGGTTGACAAATATCAGATTGCCCGGGAAGACAATGGAAAAATTCTGGGAACTTCCGATTATCTGGCAAGTGACGATACGCTGGACAAATATGTGTTGCGTACCAATATCGGAGCGGGAGATCTCCTTCCGAATAAAGAAAATATTATTAACCCATCCATGCTTCTCGAAGGACAGAAACTGGCAAGTACATTTGAGGAACTGGATGAAAATTATCGTTATACGTTTATTGATGCTCCACCATTGAATCTGGTATCGGATGGAGAAAAGATTGGCTCGCTGTGTGATGGCGCACTGCTGGTTGTCCGCGCAGGAGAAACGCCAAAGGCAATGGTTCGTAATTCGATCCGCCAGTTGGAGCGTGCCGGGTGTCCGGTTGTCGGCATTGCACTCAGCCGTGCCAAAGGCGCTGCAAATGGATATTATCACAAATATGGCAACTACTATGGCAAGAGTTATTATGGAAAAGGCTATGGCTACTATGGAAAACATGGATATTATGGCTATGGCACAGAGCAGAAATAGGTGATTCCCCGAAAGGGTTTTCACATAAATAATCAGGGAAGGAGGATTATATCCCAATGAACAAATTAATCAAGAAGGTGCTGGTAGGTATTACCGCTGCTACTATGATGTTTGGATCTGTTTGTACTGCTTATGCTGCAACAGATTCTGCAACAGTAGCTCCAGCTCCGGAAAAACAGACAAACGTCAAGGCTGATAATGGCGCAAAGGTAAGTACCGCAGCAAACGGTACAGCAACCGTAAAGGCTTTACCAAAGACAACAAAGAAGAGTGTTACAGTAGCTTCTAAGGTTGTTGTAGATGGAGTCTCTTACAAGGTTACAGCAATTGGAGCAAAGGCTTTTGCAAATGCTACAAAAGCTACAACTGTTACACTTCCAGCCAGCATCAAGACCATTGGCGCTCAGGCATTTACAGGTGCAAAGTCTGTAAAGACAATCGTCATCAAGTCTGCTTCCGTAAAGGTTGACAAGACTGCATTTAAGGGTGTAGACACCAAAAAGATGACAATCAAGGTTTCCGGTATGTCTGCAAAGCAGCTGAAAGCATTCAAGGCTCAGCTGAAGAAAGCCGGATTCAAAGGAACCGTAAAGAAAGTTTCTAAATAATCTCGGGTTCTTGAAAAGGGCGCACAGAGTTGATTCTGCTGTGCCCTTTCCCATAGAAAAAATTGGGAATGAACAAAAGTAATAAGAATCATAAAAATGAAAGAAAGGAGACATCATGTATCAGAAAGCAAAAAACAGCTGGATCAAACACATTGATTTTGTGATACTGGATATTCTGTGTCTGCAGGTTTCTTTTTTCCTGGCATATCTCGTCAGACACCGGAATCTGAATTTATATTCCAATTCCGTGTATGGAAACCTTGCCATCGTGTTGATCCTGATTGATGTATGCATGATGTTCTTTTTAAATACATGTAAGAACGTTCTGAAACGTGGACTGCTCATAGAACTGGCGGCAACCATGCGTCAGGTCAGCCTGGTGATACTGTTTGCCGTGTTTTATCTGTTCTTTGTGAAAGATGCGGGTGATTTTTCTCGTATTACACTGTTTCTGACCGCTATCTTTTATGCTATAATCAGTTATGGGACAAGAATTCTCTGGAAACGGCATGTATTGCGGAATCTGCGGCTTGGAAGAAAGAATTCTATCGTGATATTGACCGACTGGGCCAATCTTCCACAGGTGCGGGAAGATATCGAACATCACAGCTATGAACTGTTTCAGATTCGAGGAATCGCTGTGATCGATGTCAATGAAAAGAAAACACTTCCCGAAAAACTGGGGGACATCCCATTTGTGGCAGAGGGAGAATCTGTTATGGATTACTTGTGCCATGCATGGGTGGATGAAGTATTTATCGATCTGCAGCCAAATGATCCGCGGGTAGACAGATGGATCGACCAGCTGACGGAAATGGGAGTAACGGTACATCTGAAACTTGCCAACCGGATGGAGCTGGCGGCGAACAAACAGTTTGTGGAAAAACTGGGACGATACACGGTGCTGACTACAAGCATCCGCACCGTGAGTACCTGGGAACTGTTTCTCAAACGGCTGATGGATATTCTCGGAGGCATCGTCGGCTGCATCCTCACTGGAATTCTGTTTCTGATCCTTGCACCGATGATCTATCATGAATCGCCCGGCCCGATCTTCTTCGGACAGACCAGGATTGGAAAGAACGGCAAGAAGTTTACGTGCTATAAATTCCGCAGTATGTATCTGGATGCGGAGGAACGCAAAGCGGCACTTGCTGCAGAAAACCGTGTATCGGACGGAATGATGTTTAAACTGGATTTTGACCCGCGCATCATCGGCAGCAGGCGTCTGCCGGACGGGACGATAAAAAAGGGGCTTGGAAATAAGATCCGTGACTGGTCCATCGATGAGTTTCCACAGTTCTGGAATGTACTCAAAGGGGATATGTCTCTGGTAGGTACACGTCCACCAACGGAAGATGAGTGGGTGAAATACGAGTTGCACCACAGAAGTCGCCTGGCAATCAAACCTGGGATCACCGGGATGTGGCAGGTAAGTGGGCGCAGTGAGATTACGGATTTTGAACAGGTGGTAGCACTTGATCGCAGTTATATTGCGAACTGGAGCCTGGAACTTGATGTGAAAATATTGTGCAAAACAGTGGGAGTCGTGCTGAGACATGAAGGTGCGATGTGAGTGGTAAATGAATATTACGATATCTGATTGAGAAGTATGATAAGTATCGAAATGTGTAAAAACGAAGAAGATCGGCATCGGTCAGTTCATCCGCCGGACAAGCCTGGATGAATTTCCACAGTTTATCAATGTGCTAGAAGGCGATATGAGCCTGGTAGGCACAAGACCGCCGACAATCGACGAGTGGGAGAAATACGAATCCCATCACCGCGCACGCATGGCATTCCGCCCGGGAATCACCGGACTGTGGCAGGTCAGCGGACGAAGCAATATCACGGACTTCGAGGAAGTCGTGAACCTCGATACGAAGTATATCGACAACTGGAGTATCGGGCAGGATTTGAAGATTATGTTGCAGACGGTCAAGAGTATTTTGGTAAATGAAGGGGCTGTATGAACCTATTTTAATTAGGACATGTAAAAAAGATATTTTTTAAGAACAATACAAGGATGTTTAGAAAAAATGAAAAAAAAGAGAATTTTAATGGTTTGTGAGGCTTTTGGCGGAGGCGTATTTACTTATGTTTCTCAGCTCTGTAATGATATGGTGGATGAATTTGACGTTTATCTTGCATATTCCCTTAGACCACAGACACCTAAGAATTACGAAGATTTTCTAGATAAGAGAGTACATCTGATTGAAATGAAAAAAGTTGGAGTCAAAGGTTTGACGAACTTGAAAAGCAATATTGCGGCAATCAAGGAATTGCGTCAGATTGAAAAAGATGTACAGCCAGATGTGATTCACTTACATTCTTCTGTTGCGGGTGGTTTAGGCCGAATCGCATATAAAGGAAAGAATAATACCATTGTATATACGCCACATGGATATGCACATATTCTCATGGGACCAGGAAAGAAAAGCATGGTTTATAAGTTTGCTGAAAAGGTTCTCGGAAATCGAGCACTTACACTTACTTGCTGTGAAAGTGAAGATAAGGAAGCAAAGAAATTTTCTAAAAGAACTGCTTATATTGAAACAGGTGTAAATCTTGTGGAACTTTCAGAATCACTTGATGGTATTAAGCCTGTGAAAAATGATAAATTCACAGTATTTACACTTGGGCGTGCGTGCGTCCAAAAACAACCACAACTTTTTAACAGCATTGCCGAATTAGTGCCAGATGCAAGATTTGTTTGGATCGGTAACGGCGAACTTGAAAATGAATTAAAAGCCCCCAACATTGAGGTGACGGGATGGAAACCACGTCAAGAAGCTTTAGGCATGGCTAAAGGAGCAGATGCTTTTATTCTGTGTAGCCTTGGCGAGGCTATTGCTATGAGCCTCATTGAAAATATGTATATAAAGAAATTGATTCTTGTCAGCAATACGATGGGAAATAAGAGCGTTATTAAAGATGGTATTAATGGATATGTGTGTGATAAGGCCGAGGAATATGCTGAACATATAAAGGCATCTATGAAGGAATTACCGAAAGAACTTCCTGAAAATGCTTATAAAGATGTGTTGAATATTTACAATACTAATGTTATGAAAAAAAAGTATATAAAATTTTATAAAAGCCTATAAAAGAATTGGTTCTGTTATAAAAAACTTTAAAAATGTAACATTTATAAGTTTAACGGGAGTGAGAAGCTCCATAAAGAATATCGCTTTTCAAAGGTACTATTTGCTATGAAAGGATAAGTAGTTTTATGAAAAAAATAGCAAAAAAAATGTTAATTAGGGGAAGAACAACTTCATTAAATCGAGTTGTTGATTTAATCCAAAAGGGTGATTATAAAGCAGTCTCTTTTGATATTTTTGATACACTTATAAAACGTAATATTCGTTCTGCACATGATATATTTAGAATCTTGGAGGATCAATTTAATCAATGTTTTAATAAAAATTTACCAATTTTAGAATTACGAGAAAAGGCGGAAGCTACGGCGAATGTAAAATCACTAGATGAAGAAGTTACGTTGGAAGAAATTTATGCGGAATTCGAGCAAGTGTCAGATAGTGAATGTAATTGGTTGATAGAACGAGAAATATATCTCGAAAAGAGTTTTTGCCAGAAAAATTTTAGAATGTGTAGTATTTATGATTGGTGTATAAAAAATGGTAAGAAGGTTTTTATTACCTCTGATATGTATCTCCCATTGGATACGATAAAAGATATCTTGCATGATGCGGGATACTATGGTTATTCAAATTTGTATTTGTCAAGCAATCAAAAAGCAAGAAAGACAACGGGAACACTTTTTTTAGAAATGTTGAGAAATGAGGGACTTAAGGTCTCGGAGATAGTTCATATAGGTGATGCACTGAAAGGTGACTATTTAATACCAAAATCGATTGGAATAAGTGCTATCCTTATTCAGAGAGAGGAGCCGGATACAGAGTATTTTAATAAGAATATATTATTTTCAAAAAAAATGGAAATTGCTAATAGTTATAATATAGTTAATTCTTTTGTCCGTAACAATGAAAGTTTGACATATTCACCTTTTGAAAAGATTGGATTTGAAATAGTAGGTCCAATTCTTTATGGATATTGCAAGTGGTTGATTCAAAAATTAGAAAGTCAACATATTTCTAAGGTGTTTTTTTTGGCAAGAGAGGGTTTTATATTGGAGAAGGCATTTACTGAGTTCCATCCTGAAGGAATATTTTATCATGTAATTCGAGTGTCCAGAAAGGCGACTGCGCTTCCACTTCTCTATAAAACAAAATCTTTGGATGATATACTGAATCGAATCACAGTGACGAGATCTAGTTTTACGATATACGATTTATTAAAATCTTGTGAATTAGAACAAAAGACTATCAATAAAATATTAGCTATAATAGAATGTAAACCGGATGATAAGGTTCATGATTTGACAGATTTTCAGAAAGAAGATTTATATTGTAAAGCGTATCCATATATAAAAGAAGTATCCAAACAGCAAGAAGAGTATATACAGCACTATCTTGAACAATATGATTTTAATGGGAAGGTGGCTGTTTGCGATGTGGGATGGCATGGAACTATTCAAAATGCTCTGAAAGATATCTATGAAGATAATGACATTTATGGATATTACATTGGAAAAAAGGAAAAGCGTGCCAAAGCGAAAACAAAGTCAGAAGCTTTTCTTTTTGACAATGATTTTAATCAACCGATTTTAAATGAGGTGATGAGTGCTCCAGATTTGTTTGAATTGTTTTTCCTATCTACTGATGGCTCAGCAAAAAAGTATTCAAGGAATGATATGGGGAAATATTATTGTATTCTAGAGCAACAAGAACAATCAGAAAAAAGTTCCAAAGATATTATTGCATTACAGAATGCTGCTTTAAATTTTGTTAAAGAATTTAAAAAATTGGATGATGCGGTTAATGTGCAGATGTCGCCTGTGGTTTGTGAAGCTGCGTTCAGTAGGCTTATTAATCATCCATCTCAAAATATAATTGATAAACTGAAAGAGTTTTCCTTTTTAAACGTAGAAAGTCATTCTATGGTAGCTCAGCATAAGATTGGATATTATATTATGAAGCCAAAGAGTTTTATTAAGGAATTTCTAAATAATGGATGTAAATCTCTTTTTTTACGTAGTGTTTTCAAGTTACCACTGCCATATATCGATATAATTTGTTTTTTGAAAAAATTTGACAAGCAACAGTGAAGAGGAAGAAAATATGAAGATTGCTATAGTTTTATGTACATTTAATCGAATTGATTGCCTGAAAATTGCGTTGCAAAAGTATGAAAATCAAACAGTGAAGCCGGATTTTATGGTGATTGTGAATAATGCAAGCACTGATGGAACGAAGGAATATCTAGATAAATGGGAAGGAAGTCCATCGTCTATTAAAAAAATTATCATTCACAATAAACAAAATATTGGTGGATCTGGGGGGTTCTCAAGGGGGGTGGAAGAGGCGTTAAAACTTGATTGTGACTATATGTTTCTTGCAGATGATGATGCATTTGCAGAATCAGAGGTGTTGGAAGAAATTCATAAAGCAGATACATATTTAAATGAAAAGAAAATTAATGTGGCTGCTCTCTGTACTGCGATTTATAATGGCTTGGATCGCGAATTGTCGCACAGATGTAGGGTTAAGCAAGGGTTTTTTAATGTGAAATTTGATTGGGTATCGCAAAAAGAGTATTCAACAAAGCTGTTCAAGGTTGACATTTTTACTTTTGTGGGAGCCTGTATTAAAAAATCAATCGTGGAGAAAATAGGTCTTCCTAAGACGCAGTATTTTATTTATTATGATGATGCTGAATATTGCATGAGAATTAGAGAACATGGTGATATTTATTGTGTTCCGAGTAGTATTATGCATCATGATATAGGGCATGATCGCCGATTTTCATGGAAAGACTATTATGATACACGAAATTGGATTGACTTGGTAAAAACGTATTTTTCACAAAGATATGTATGGGGTGCAGTTATTAAGATGTATATTAAACGTTGTAGTATATTGGCAAAAATATTTAGACATCGCGACAGACAACATCGTTATATGTGCCGAGTGGCGATAGAGGATGGGATAAGTGGAAAATTAGGAATTCATGAAATTTATGGGCCAGGTTCGAAGATTTAATTTAGAATCTGTGAAGGAGGGAAAGTTTGTTTGAGTCAGTTAGCAGTTTTACTTATAGTAATGTTTTTTTTCCTTATATTATGCTTGCTTACAACTAAGGAAGTTATTATCTCTCCGCAGTTTGGGTTTACGGCATGTTTTATACCTGGAATTGTTTATGCTTTTTTTTATGTGAATAGATGGAATTTGGATTTATCATTTCAGACAATGAAAGTAATAATTTTAGGAGTTACAGTTTTTATTATTACCTCTGTAATAGCTGGAAGATTTTTCCGTAGATTTAAGTTTCGATTGGGAAACATTAGGTTTCATGAAAAAAAGTATATAAAAGATGAGTGCCTTTCTGACTCGATTCCTGCGTGGAAAATAAACACAATTTTGCTTTTGGAGTTATTGAGCCTAGTTATGATATTAATATTTCTTATGAGAAATTTTGGCTCTAATATTCCTGCAGCCATTTATTCATTTAGAGTTAGGAATAGAAATATTACATCCAGCGATTATGTGACATTGCCTGGATTTGTGCGCTTGTTGAGACGAATAGCATTGGCGGCTGGGATGGTTATTATTTATCTCTTTTTTAATGGTATCGTTTATAAGAGCAAAAAAAACCGTATTGCAGAAATCATATGCATATTTTTGGCTTTTGTTAATGGACTTATACTTGGCGGTCGTGGAGAGGGAATTCAATTAATCACAACTGGTCTAATTATTTATTTCTTGATGCAGCGGGGCGTGAAAGGGGGCATTTCTCTTCGAGTCTCTGACACGGTGAAAATTTTTACACTTGCTATAATTATAATAGCAAGCTTTGCGGAGATAGGTTCGTTGCTTGGAAGACAAATGGATTTTTTGAATTTTAGTGATTATATTGCAGTTTATTTGTCTGCAGAATTAAAAAATCTTGATTTGTTTATAAGACAAGGTGTTTTTGGCACAAGTTTTCAGAAGTCTCAAACAATGATTAATGTTGTTAATGCACTTGGAAGTTTATTAGGACAGCCAGACTGGATACATAATCTTGACAATCCATATCATTATATTGGCAATATCGCATTAGGAAATGTGAGTACTACTTTTTATGCGTTTATGTATGATGGAGGATATATCGGAGTTGTTGGTTATACAGCATTATTTGCTGCAATTAGTCAGATAATTTTTCAATATTCGCTAAAAGCTCAAACTAAACAAAAAATTAGCCTTTCTGTCATAATCTATTCATATGTGTGGTATACGATTGTCTTCTCCTTTTTTTCTGATAAATTCTATGAAATAATTTTTAATACTGCGTTTTTATGGACTTTGTTTTCATGGATTCTTTTATTAGCGTTTTTTAATACAAGAGTAAGTATTAAACTAAAAGGAATAAGACAGTAGTTTAGGGGCGGTGCGCATGAATAAAATTTTCATTTACAGTGTTTTAATTTTGCGCTTTGGCTTCTTTAGGAAGGTTATTAATTTATATTAGGAAGAAAAGTTTGTATGTGAAATAAATCCATTGCTATTGATGTTGTGATTTTATAGTAGGAGAACGGAGATTTTTATGAAGGTTGGTATAATAACTTATCATGCTGCTTACAATTTTGGATCAGTTTTGCAGGCATATGCAACTCAGCAAATTATTGACGATCTAGGCTGCACACCATATATGATTAATTATAGAATCCCATTTCAAAGGAATTATTATGGGTTATTAGGATATGGAAGAGGAATAAAGGCTCCAATTAAAAAGTTAATGATGGTTCCGCAAATATCTGAGCGTAAGGAAAGAGCTGATAGATATGAAAAGTTTATTAATTGTCAAATGAATCTTACTAAAAAGATTTCTTATCCAGAAGAAGCGAAACAATTTAAGGATTGTTTTGATTTCTATATTAGTGGTAGTGATCAAATTTGGAATCTTCATTCGAATGAGTTTATTCATGCTGATATTCAATATATGAAACCATATCTCTTAGAGTTTACAGATAAGAAGAAAATATCATACGCATCTTCAGTGACAAATATGATGGAGGAAGAACTTCTACGATTAAAACCTGAACTTGAAAAATTTTCCAATATTTCTGCTAGAGAATTGTCTGCATCACAGAGCCTTTCTAAATTGTTAGATAAAGAAGTGCCAACAGTTCTTGATCCAACACTTTTGATTACGGGGGAAAAGTGGCTTTCGATAATGCCGAAGGTGATTGAACAATATACAAAGGAGCCATTTGTCTTATATTATACCTTAAAGAATTATGCAGAGACAAAGAATGATTTAACATTATTGGTGAAGTTAGCATCGAAAAAAAACTTAAAAGTAGTTGCTTTAACACCACTAATTCCTTTAGTTAAGAAAAATGGAGTAATTAATGCAGTAAGTGCAGGTCCGTGGGAGTTTATTGATTTGATACGAAGAGCGAAGATAATAATCACAGATTCTTATCACGGAATGTTGTTCTCTATTAATTTAAAGAAGAACTTTTTGTATCTTCAAAATAAAAATGGTGATCATGGAATTCGAGCATCTCAATTATTGGATTCATTAGGTATTCATGGGCGAATGATTAAGGAGATTACGGAAGTAGATTTTGCATCAAAAGTGGACTATACAAATTTAGAAGAAGAGATAGAAAATCAAAGAGAAAAATCAATTGATTACTTAAACCGTGCAATATTAGAATGAGAAATAATGATATCTACACAAAATTATAATGAATTAAAACGCAATACAATTATTATAGGAATCTCGAACTTGGGTAGCAAAGCAATTAGTTTTGTCCTTGCCCCTTTGTATGTAAGCCTTTAAGATTTCACCGGTATCCGGGTCGATGATTGTTGCAGGATCCCCTGTCCAGTCAACTTCAACCTGCTCACCAGGTTTGCGATTGATGTGCATGGTAGCACGTCGTTTCTACTCATCCTGCTGGATATGATAGCAGAATTGAGAATACATGAGCGGCTCATCGCCGTTGGCACGGCAGTCCTCCATGTATTCAGTCCACAGGAGCTTTTTACTAACTCCGTTGCGGAGCAGTTCTTTGCGGATGTAGTCGTAGTCTGGCATACGCTTGTTTTGCGATACTGAACTTTCTTTAGAAAACATGAGTCTTTGAAGTTCAGTATCCGTCATAGCTTCATCAAGTGGCCAAGAAATATTTAATTCTCTGGCACGTTTTTGAACTTTGACTACAGTTTTCTGAGCAACACCACAGCTTGCCATGATGTTACGCTGAGAGAAGCCCAATCCGGTAAGCTGGATGATTTCTCGATATTTGGTCATAATCGTGACCTCCTTGTAATGAATTTACACCATAGGGTGCATATCTTCATTATAAGGATTTGGGAACAAAATGATTTCCATTTTAACGGAATCGCGATTCCCAATAAAGTGGAACTGCGATTTCCATACCTCGGATAGGTGATGGATTTCACCCCGGATTATTCAATAGTTGATTCCGAGAATGCTAAGAATTGGAGAGTTGATTTCATCCATGATGATTTTAATCTCATTTTCGATTTCATCAATCTCTGAATCAAGTTCCTGAATAAGTTTGATGGTGTGCTTCAATTCAAGAGATTTGGCTGGCATATTTGAGCCGATAGAAGCTCTTGCAGCATCTCTGAAAGTAATAGCAGTATCTTTACCATATCGACCTTTGGAAGATTCGGAAAGAAGATTTGTAAGTCTGGTAAGGTGTGCAGTAGCTACATGTTTAGCACTGGGAAATTCAGAAAGCAATGCATAAACAGATGCCATATGAAGTGTTGGTACAAGTTTTTCTAATTTAGGAATAAGATACAGACCAGTCTTGAAACGGAAGTTTTCAGCTTGGCACGTTCTTTTACTTTATCAAAACGATAACGAGTTAATGACTTTAACTCTTCGTTGTGGTAAGATGTGTCTGAGTAGGACTTTAAGTTCACAACAGACATGAGCATGGAAGCAATCGTGCGGGCATCTACTTTATCCGTTTTCGTCTGTCTAAGGCTTAGACTTTTTCTGTACAGATTTGTATGTAACGGATTGATAACATAGGTGGGCAGACCTTTATCAATGAGATATCCAAGGAGATTGTAACTATAGTGTCCAGTGGCTTCCAGTCTTACTTTTACTTTTGTCACATCATCCATAACGGATTCAATCTTTTGATAAAGATCATTAAAACCATCTAAGTTGTTGGAGATGGTAAATGCTTTAAACAACACTTCACTATCAGAGTTGGTGATAAAGCAATCATGCTTATCCTTTGCAACATCAATTCCTATGTAAATCATAATAAATTTCCTTTGAAATGTATTAATGCTGTTTTAGAACCACAGGGTGCTCCTTGCGATTGTAACCTCGTTCTAAATAAACCGTCATGCGGTATCTAACTGATTAATAAATGAACAAAGAGACTGTGGTTGGAGCCTTTCTAAAACCATCAAGTGGTAGGAGAAATAAAACCAATCCACAGCATCTTATATATCATAGTCGAACCTACAGAAGAGGTAAAGAATGGACTATGACCTAATAGTTGTAAAGACCTTGGAGAGGGTCTATAAAAACTACTACTATATAATACGAGGAGAAAAACATGGAAATCTGTAATCACTTATCGTGTACTGCATGTGGTGCTTGCAAAAATGTGTGCAGTAAAAGTGCAATTAGTATGCGGGAAGATTCTGAGGGCTTTCTTTATCCTTATATTGATGAGTCATCCTGTGTCAACTGCGGTCTATGTCAGAAGGTATGCCCAGCTAATAAAGACACCCCTGTTTCAGCAGCTACTTTCTATATGGCTTGGCACAAGAATGACGAAGTGCTACAAAAAAGTTCGTCTGGCGGTGTATTTACTGCTTTGGCAGATTATGTGTTAGTGCGCAACGGAGTAGTTTTTGGTGCTGTGAAAAATCCTGATACACAAGAAGTTTGTCATATCATGATTAATAATGTACAGGATCTTGATAAGCTCCGATTAAGCAAATATTACCAAAGCGATACAAAAAATGTGTATCAGCAGATCAGGGGACTACTTATGCAAGATAGATTTGTATTATTTAGTGGAACAGCCTGTCAAGTTGCTGGGTTATATTCAGCTCTGGATAAATGGAAGGTTAACCGTGAAATTATATGGGGAGGGGCATCTCGCCGGCTGATAACCGCAGATGTACTTTGCCACGGCTGTACGAGTAGGAAAGCAGTTAGTTGCTACATAAAAACTAAAGAAAAACAGTATAAAAAGACGATAAAGGACTATTATTTTCGCGTGAAAACGAAGAATGTTGGCTGGCAATCGGGGGGGGGGACACGAATGAAACTTGAATTCTCCGACGGTACCTACAAAGTGGAAGACAAGGCAAGTGATACTTTCTTTGTAGGGTTTAACAACTATTTGTTTTTGCGTGAGTCTTGCTATCAATGCAAATATTGCGGTACAGATAGGATTTCAGATTTTACGCTTGCTGATTTTTGGGGAGTAGATTCTCATGAGGTGCCTCCAAAGCAAATGCTTCTTGGCGTTTCTGTGATGTGCGCCAATACTGATATGGCAAAAGAAATGCTCCCAGAATTATCAAATTCCTTATATATAGAAAAGATTGATTCACAAAAAGCAATTCCATACAACTTGACATTTTCGCAACCAGGGGACAGGCCGAAAATCAGAGATTCAATTTTCAAGAGGCTTGAAAACCAAAATTTTGATTCGGTAGTCAAACATGCCTGTTGGAAATATTATCTGAAATTAGATGTTAAGCAAACCATTAAAAAATGTATTGGCGAGTCAAGGTATAAAAAGATGGTATCAAAGATTAAAGTAATGGTCGGAAAGGCTTAATGCTCAAAAAGCATAATTAAATATCTGCTCATACGTCTATAATTGTGTACATAGTATGTCGAAGAGAAATTTGTCATAATGGTGTAGAAGTATATTAGAATGATCGTGCTTATAGTATTGAATAAACTGTATGTTGATGCGGCATATCTCTGCCTAAAAAAGTAGAAAGGAAAAACTGGGGAATGGCAAAAAATAAAGAAAAAGATTTGGTAAGGAATACTCTGCTATTTACTGTTGGAAATGCTGGGGCCAAGTTGCTCATGCTGATTATCGTGCCTTTATACACGTATTATGTCAGCACAGAACAAATGGGACAGTTTGATCTTGTGAATACCTATGTTGGTCTCTTCTCGCCTTTGGCTTGTCTTGCATTGCACGAAGGCTTATACAGATGGCTATTGGATACCAATACAAAAGACAAGGATGTACTGAGAACCGGGTTACTTACTTCTTTTATTACTGTGGCAGGATTCGATATTATCGCTTGGATTTTTCTTAAAATTATCAATTATTCATATCGATCGGAGTTCATTCTTTTGGTTACGGCTGCAGCCTTTTATACGATTGCACAGTTTATTACAAGGGGATTGAGGAACAACAAAATATATGCTGTTCAAGGTATCATATATTCACTTGCGCTGATTCTATGTAACTTGGCACTTGTAATCTGGTTGCGTTTGCAGGCTCGTGGCTTGTTGCTGTCGATGGCTATAGCTTATATTGTAGCAATTGCGTTCATGGTAGCAGTTCAGCATCTGGCAAGAGATTATGTTATTCCTGGAAACGTGGATAGAGATCTTGCTCAAGATTTAATCAAATATTCGTTACCGATTGTTCCTAATAATATAGCTTGGTGGTTTGTTTCGGCTTCCAATAGAATTGTAATAAACTGGGGTATGGGGGATGCTGCGAACGGCATTTATGCCATTTCCATGAAGTTTCCGACACTTGTGAATATGCTTTCTACATTTTTCTATCAAGCATGGCAGGAACAAGCAATTTCAGAATATGACAGTAAGGAACGCGATGCATATTATACAAAAATATTTAATATTTATTTTAAAGTATTATTGGCGGGAATTATTGCTCTTTTGCCAATAACAAAGTTCATTATTGTTTATTTTATGGATTCATCATATCATGACGCATATCTGTTTGTAGGATTACTGTATCTATCTAGTGTCTTTAATGCCTTTGCTGGTTTTTATGGCACAGGCTATCTCAGCACGAAAAAGACAATAGGCGCATTAACTACGACGATGTGGGGAGCGATTGCTAATGCTATTTTGACAGTAATTCTGATTAATACGGCAGGTCTCTACGCTGCTGCTTTCGGAAGCATGGTAGGAAATGCAATCATCTGGATGACGAGAATTGTCCAGACGCGAAAATATTTTAATATAAAAATGGAATGGACCAAATTTATATTCCTATTGGTGTTATGCGCTGCGATGATTGTTGCAGTGAACGTAGCTGGTCTGATTGCAATGATAGCGTTAGAAGTTATTGCCTGCGTGTTCTTCTTGTTAGTAAATAAAGACTTGATTGTTCTAGTGAGTGGGCAGATTACAAAAAGAATGAAAAAGTAAATATTGCTAAACTAGACTATGAGGTATAATCGATATTGTACTTGAATAGATGAAGTTCGGGGAATGAAAAATACAAGCGTTGTTTATTAATGAATGCGTGTTTTTATAATCCTGTAGGTAAAATAGGTAATTTGGAAATTACAAAAAAGCTTAATTATGCCAATTGGTGTTTCAAAACCATGGAGAAAAGATGAAGGAAAACAATTCTATTAAATTTAATTTTATAGTGAATTCACTTCTTACAATTTCTTCGTTTATTTTTCCTCTAATTACATTTCCATATGTATCGAGGATATTGCTGCCGGAAGGAACCGGGAAGGTTTCATTTGCTACTTCGGTTGTCACATACTTCAATATGTTTGCACAACTTGGAATTCCAACTTATGGTATTTGTGCGTGTGCAAAGGTAAGGGATGACAAAGAAGCGCTTTCAAGGACTATTCATGAACTATTGATTATTAACTTGATTATGAGTGCGTTTACATATTTCGTGTTAGGAATATGTTTGGTGACGGTTCCAAGGTTTCAAACAGAAAAAACCTTATTTAGTATTGTTAGCACTACGATATTGTTTAATGCAGTTGGAGTGGCTTTATAAAGGAGTGGAACGATATACATATATCACGATTATATTACATGAAAAGATGAGGAGAATTAGTTATGTACGACTATTTAATTATAGGAGCCGGTTTATTCGGTTCGGTATTTGCCAGACAGGCAACGGATGCCGGTAAGAGAGTGCTTGTGATCGACAAGCGCCCGAACATTGCAGGCAACGTTTATACGGAGGATATTGAGAATATCCATGTGCACAAATACGGTGCGCACATTTTCCATACAAATAGTAAAGAAGTGTGGAATTATGTTACGCGTTTTGCGGAGTTCAATCGTTTTACGAACAGTCCTGTAGCGAATTATAAGGGAGAGTTGTATTCGCTGCCTTTTAACATGTATACGTTCAATAAGATGTGGGGCGTTGTGACACCGGAGGAGGCTGCGGCAAAAATTGAGGAGCAGCGCAACGAAGCCGGTATTACGGAGCCGCACAATCTGGAGGAACAGGCGATCTCTTTGGTTGGCAAGGATATTTACGAGAAGCTGATCAAGGGTTATACGGAGAAACAGTGGGGACGCGATTGCAAGGATCTTCCGGCTTTTATTATTAAGCGACTGCCGGTTCGACTGACATTTGATAACAATTATTTTAATGCTTTGTATCAGGGAATTCCGGTGGGAGGCTATACGAAGATGGTTGCCAATATGCTGGATGGAATTGAAGTGTGTTTGGATAAGGATTATTTCGAGAATAAGAAAAAGCTGGATGCTTTGGCGGATAAGATTGTTTATACAGGGGCGATTGATGCTTACTTTGAATACCAATTGGGAGCTTTGGAGTATCGTTCTGTACGCTTTGAGACGGAAGTGCTGGACAAACCGAATTTTCAGGGAAATGCGGCGGTGAATTATACGGATCGCGAGACGCCGTGGACGAGGATTATCGAGCACAAGTGGTTTGAGTTTGGCAAGGATGATGCCGGAAATGATATTCCGAAGACGGTGATCAGCAGAGAATACAGTTCGGAGTGGAAGGTCGGTGATGAGCCGTACTATCCGGTGAATGATGAAAAGAATGGTGCACTGTATCAGGAATATAAGAAGCTGGCACACAAGGAGCAGAAGGTAATCTTTGGCGGACGGCTGGGCGAGTATAAGTATTATGATATGGATGCTGTGATTGCTTCGGCGCTGGAGCTGGCAGAGAAGGAATTGGATTAGGAAAAACGGGAACCGCCCCAGGTGAAGACATGGGGCGGTTCGGTGCTACATACTATTTGTTTTGTGTAGCAAGTGCAGCTTCCAATTCAGCGATACGAGAGGCCAGTTGATCAATGGTTTGCGTCAACTGTGAACAGACATTGGGGTCAGACCCTTTGAAATACTAATAAAATGAGTAAATATGTTTTAAAAGTTTTCTAAAGAAAGTATAACATAAAGAAATTACGAATCTGTATGTGTTAAGGATGCTCAGTTAAAGCAATATGAACACAATAAGGAGAGATATGAACACAACATTACTTATCATGGCTGCTGGTATCGGTAGCCGTTTCGGAACAGGAATTAAGCAGTTGGAGCCAGTGGATGATACTGGACATATCATCATGGATTATTCCATTCATGATGCAATTGAGGCTGGCTTCAACCATGTAGTATTTATTATCCGTAAGGATATCGAGAAGGAATTCAAAGAGGTCATCGGTGATCGTATCGCAGCTATTTGCTCTGCTCATAATGTAACTGTGGATTACGCTTTTCAGGACATTAACGATATTCCGGGAACTCTGTCGGAAGGGCGTACAAAGCCGTGGGGAACTGGACAGGCCGTGCTTGCAGCGAAGGAAGTAATCGATACCTCGTTCATTGTGATCAATGCAGATGATTACTATGGCAAAGAAGGCTTCAAGGCCGTCCACGAGTATCTGGTAAATGGCGGTGAGTCTTGCATGGCTGGCTTTGTGCTGAAGAATACCCTGTCTGATAATGGCGGTGTGACTCGTGGTATCTGCAAGATGGACGAGGATAACAACTTGACTGAGGTTGTGGAGACCAAGAACATCGTAAAGACTGCGGATGGAGCAGAGGTAGATGGTGTGGCAGTCGATGTGCATTCTCTGGTCTCCATGAATATGTGGGGCTTGACTCCTGATTTTCTGGATGTACTGGAGGACGGATTCAAAGAGTTTTTCCAGAAAGAAGTACCGGGTAATCCTCAGAAAGCCGAGTATCTGATCCCCATCTTCATCGGTGAGCTGCTGGAGCAGGGCAAGATGTCCGTAAAGGTGCTGAAGTCGAATGATACCTGGTACGGCATGACCTATCACGAAGATGTGGCTTCCGTGAAGGATAGCTTCAAGAAAATGTTAGAAAATGGTCTGTACAAAGCTGATTTATTTGCAGACTTGTGATATACTGGGAGCGGTAGCTCCCTACGCTGCTCAAATCTTCACACACCTCTACGCGGTGAGCAGTAGGCAACGATCAATTATGATCGGCGAAGATGTGAAAAAGATAAAAAAGTAAAGGAGATCTGACGATGATTCATCGAGTGACTTGTGATAGATGTGGTTCCATTTCGGAATATGATGATAAATCTATATGGGAAGGAAACCGCGAACATGAAGATATAGAGTGCCCTGTGTGTGGAAATATTATCGACAGTGCATTTACAGACCTTACTCCGGTAGCCAGACTTATCAAGAAAGGCGAGAAAAACTGATTCGAATTTCAGAATGATTGACTGGCATTAAATTATAAGATTGGAAATACTGCGAAATGTCGTATCAAAATATTATGAGTCTTCCGTTATTTGATTTTGGAGATATTAAGAAAAGTGAAGCTACAATAAAAAATACATGGAATGAATTTCGAGTCGCTTTGGCAAATAAGACATTTAAATATGATGAGGTTGATTCAGCATTGACGACTACATTTTTGAAAGTGTTTGATGATTTGTTTGCCAATTGTTGCGTGAGGTTGGAACGTTCATTGGATGTTTTTCAAACTGATGGATATCTGGCCAGAGGTACTAAACTAAAAGCTCTGGAGACAGTATCATATGATCGCTTCTTGCCAAAAGCAGAATTTATTAATGAGGATAACAGATTCAGTCCTGTTGGCATTGAATGGCTGTATTTAGCATGGGCTAGTGACAAAAATTTGGCAGAGCAGTGTACGATAAAGGAATGTCGTGCATCGACAGGAAATCGCTTTGGTATTTGTTTATTTGAAATCAATTCTGCTAACAAGGATGAAAAAATAATTGATTTAACTTTGGCTGACGAGATGACGTATGAGGATATAAATGCTCAGCTTGAAAATAGCGGAAAAGTCTACCTCTCGCGTTGCTATGAGCGAAGCATGAAGAAAGGACGAGTAGTTATTCCCACTGAAAATGAAATTAATGAAATGAAAGCGGAAATAAGCTTTTGGGCGTTGCATACGTATCTTAAGCTACTATCTGAGCAGATTTTTACTCCATTGGCTGATGCAGACGATAAAAGTTTGATGTATGCGCCTTTTCAGTGTATGGCCCAGTATTTTTTAAATAAGGGATATGTAGGAATTAAGTATAAAAGTACTGTTTGTACGGGGGCAAAGGATATTGTGCTTTTTGATAAAACAATGGCAACTCCGGTTGGACCGATTCAGGATTTCATAATTTGAAATATGAACGATAGCCGAGTAGTTATATTGCCCTCACCCCAACACAGTGCTATACTTAAACCATTAAAACGGAAAGAGGTTATCACCATGCCCAGAACTAAAGGTAGCAAGAATAAGCCCAAAACTGTGATTGCTGATTTTGCAACGCAGATTGCAGAAAAGCAGTCCGCAAAGGAAACACTCTCTGCTGAGATTGCATCCATCACTGCAAACATTGACACTTTGAAAGCTGACCTGAAAGAGAAGAAGACTGCTCTGAAGTCCGCAGAGAAAGAAGTAGCCAAGCTCGAAGCCAAGAAAGCCAAGGCGGATGCTAAGGCCGCTGAAGAAGCTAAGAAGGCTGAAGCCGAGAGTGTGGTTAAGAAATTATTAGCCAGCGGTGTGAGCGCAGATGAGATCCTCGAAAAACTGAAGTAAAACCTACGCCGTGTGGACAAACTGAACTCCAGAAGTTCACACGGTATATTTTGAGGAACTAAATATAGTTTGTAACGGAAATAAAAGAAATGGAGCGTGACACAAAATGAACTTATCTAAAATACATCATATCGCAATCATCGTATCTGACTACGAAGCAGCCAAGGAGTTCTATGTGAACAAGTTGGGATTCTCTGTCGTCAGAGAAAACTACCGCCCGGAGCGAAAGGACTGGAAGCTGGATCTGCGTGTTAATGAACACACGGAGCTGGAGATTTTCGCTGAGGAAAACCCGCCGAAGCGAGTGAACCGCCCGGAAGCCTGTGGTTTGCGTCACCTTGCGTTTTGCGTGGAGAGCGTGGAACAGACGGTGAAGGAACTGGCGGAGGTAGGCATTGAATGTGAGCCGATCCGTGTGGATGATTATACCGGTAAGAAGATGATTTTCTTCCATGACCCGGACGGATTGCCGTTGGAGCTGCATGAGTAAAATGAAGAAAACAAGAAAACCCGGCGGTGGCCGGAAGAAGCTGAAGCCGGAGTACGATGCTGGGAAAAATCTGAAAGAGCAGATGGAAAGTGCTGTGGCACTTTATAATTCTGAGATGTCCTTGCAGGCCATCGGCGATGAGCTGGGATTAAACCCAATAAAAGTAAGAAAGCTGCTCATCACAGCCGGTGTGTATGAATCGGATGTGGCGGAGAAGGTACAGGACACTTTTGAAGAATACCATGAAACACAAGACTACAAAACCTCCATACTCTCAACCGCAGCAGCTCTTGACCTATCCATAGCCTCCGTCACCTCGTACCTGCCATATAAAAAAGGTGTGTACTTCCCAAGTACAGAGAAAGAAAAAATCAGTGTTGGAGCAGAGCGGCAGCGGAGATACAGGGCGATGAAGCGGTGGAGGGCTGATCCGACAGAAGAAAACTTCTGGAGTGTGGTTCTGGTTTATGCTGGTGTGAAATTCAAAACCTACTCCGGGTTGCCATTTACTTATGAGGTACGGAAAGGCAGGAATGGCGAGTACACAAAAGAGCTGTGGATCGACCGCTGGGAGAAGAGTAAAAGTCTGGCGTGGAGTTCTATAGTTTTGGCACTGGGTAATATAAGAGGTGAAGTAGTAGAGAGACCCAAAGCTCTGGGGGATATCCGGGGCGTGAGTTATATATACGGAATGTTCTATCGGTTCGGGTTGATCGATGTGCCGGGCGAGGTAAAGGAAAAGATGGGTCATCCGAAAAAACGCAAAAAATAGGTTGCTATGTGCAAAAGTCTACGGTATTATGTGCCGTAACTGAGGATGTGAATCTCAGTTGGGAAGGATGGTAGCATTATATGCATATTCCGCAAAAACAGAGCACTCGCTCCGCATGAGCGGAGCGCTGTTCCGCTAGGAACGGATCATTGCCCTGTTGGTTAATAAAGTTACTTGCTTTCTACACGTCTATCGCGACCTGGAAAGTCTAATCGATATGCTTTAGAGGTCATGCGGCTGAGACATGCATCTGCATATGTGTTATCACCAAACAATTGGTACCAGTTCGCTACTGGCATCTGCGAGATGATGACTGTTGATTTTCGGCAATCTCTAGCTTCGATGATTTCAAAGAGATCACGGCACTTGTCGAGGTTTAAGTCCATCAATCCAAAATCATCTATAACCAGAAGATCATAACCAGCCATCTTGTTTGAATACTCATAGTAATTATCTTCATTATGTGCATGGGCGGATTCTTGAAGCAGATAATTAGCACGGATATATTTCACAGTCCTCATTTGATGTAGTGTTGTGACGCAAAGCGCACATGCAACATGCGTTTTACCAGCCCCTGCACCACCTGTAATCAAAAGATTGTTTGGTTCATCAATCCAATCACCTTTGGCTAGTAATTCAATGTGTTTCAAGGTAACGCACATGATTCTCGACCGTTGGCTTTCCATTAGGCTTACGAGCCGGTGGTGGGGGCACAATCGTATCATAGAAGTCCTCCAGATCAGAGAAGGTTGACTGTAATACAAGATCATCTTTTTCCTGAACAAAACGTTGATAGTATTCATAGAACTGAGATTTTTCATATCCCTCTGGATTCTTTTCTTTGTAGTCCAGCCAACAGAATGAAATATTTATTCTACTGTTTGGGGCATGAATACGATCATAGTAATACTGAAAATCTGGAAGTGGAACTTCTTTGCGTTGAAGATTTTTCTGTGGGTAAAAAAGCTTCTCTACTTCTTTTGGTGACATAGCTTCAAGCTCGTCAATGGTGAGATCAAACGCCTTATATCGACTCATGATCAAGTTAAGAGTGCTTGATCCGATTCGAAAACGATCCATAACAGATCTGGTTGGGCACTTATTCAGACGCATCTGAATAGCACCAATAATAGTGTTGTAGTCCTGCATAAAAATGCCTCCTGTCGTAATCTAAAAATAATGACTACGAAAAAACTATAACACTTTATAAGAATGCGTGATCCGACGAAGCGGAAAAGTGCTCCGTTACGACCGGAAACTCTGATCCGTTGCTAGCGGAATCGGTGATCCGACGAAGCGGAATTTGCAGGCCACTGCCATAATCAAGAAAATACCTTTTATTGGAAAATGGATTGTTTAATAAAAAAGAAAAGAAAGAAAAAATGTAAACGTCAAATCATGCGTCAGCCATTAAAATCAACGCCGCCTGTTATGGGCGGCGCGGCTTTCGGCATTCCTCCGGAAGACTATCTGAACACGGCATAAGATGATCTAGTTTTCCGGATCTATATTTCCTTTTTCATCACAGAGTTTTGGCAACTCTGCAAGGATATACTTACCCTTTTTTTGTTATTCTGCTTCTGATGGAGCCGCTGGTGCAGTTGATGTTGCAAGGCAACCCTTTAAAACACATGATAGTTCTCGGTCATCTTCGTTTAAGATATGGAAGGTCTTTTCCAAATTTGATTCATTACATAATTTGGCAAGTTCCTTTACTGAGGTAGAAAGAGAAATGTCTTCCTTCAATGTATTTTTTGGCAGTGCATAGTACTCAGTAGCAATATTTAGGTAATTTTCAAGATTTCGTCGAAAGTCTGGATCAAAATTATCGTGCAGAAGAAGTTCTTTTAAAGTTTCCTTTTTTATCCAGATATGTTTTTCTTGTATTCGAAGAAGACCTTCGATGAGTGTACGGGTATTGGAATCAATTTCTGGATATTGTTGCATATTGCACAAACAGAATCGGTGTATCGCAGGATGACGACAACGACCAGATGAGGTTGTTGCAGCACAGCCAATAACGCAGGCAAGTTCTTTGTTATTGAGATTGCCATGGTTAAAAACCATGAACCACATATCTCCATATTTGCTACAAACAAGTCGGCAGAACATTTGGCTATTAGATGAGTAAACTAAAGTTCCCTCATAGTGCTTGGAAAATGGGGTACCTTCATTTGTAAAATCACCAGAATCAATGTCAAGTATAGCGGAGCATTCATGCATAGAATTGAAATCTTCTAGCTGAAGTGTTCCATGAACCAAGGTTTGACCTGCGTGATCTTCTGGATAAGCAGACGTTGGAAGAAAGAATACATGGTAATTTCCGGTGTAGCCATTGTAAGCTGGATGATCGATGTCAAAGATGAATCTCTGTTGTCCGTTTTCTGCAGATGTTTTTGCTATTTCAATGGAATGAAATACAGCATTAAGGTTTAAATCTAATCCTTCACAGACCTTTAACAAAGTGGATAAAGTTGTAGAGGAAGGGGTTTTAAACATGTTGTCGATAGTTCTTGGAGACATTTTCCCAGTTTTCTTGACGCAAATATCAGCCAGATCACGAGAGGTTAAAGATTTTTCCTTCATAACATTTTCAATGTAATTGACGATTTTGCGGAGAATTTCTTGATTGTTCATAAGTCAGCACTCCTTTCTGAAAAAGCAACATTTACTAGTTAAATATATGATACCATATGTGTTTTAAAAAGAAAATAATAAAATTGCAAAATACTGCACAAAAAAATAATATTAAGGAAATGATATACGCTGTTAATAAATAGATGTGTAAAATAATGCAATTTGCACAAAAAAATACACTATAACGCATTGACCATAGTGCATATTGACAATAAATGATAGCGATGCTATAATGTAAAAAGACCTACTCCCTTGGCACGAGAGTAGATCTAAAAAACGCTTAGACAGACAAAATCGACATCATCCTACTGGTCTATATCCAATTGGCACTTGGAAATAACAGGATTGGTGTCGGCTTTTATCAGTACTATATCATGTTGTATATAACATTAGTTGTGGCTCACATACGAATGCCCTTCTAATAAGTAACTTTAGATCTGAACCTTCAACCCAGATTTTCTTTTCCTCTTTTAGAGGAACATATAGAAAAAGTTGTTAAATACAACATGCATTAGTATATCATGCGGAGAAAAACCAGTCAAGGTTTTTTGCAATAGATATATTAAATTTGTATGAAAAATATGTAAAATAAGAACAATTTTCAGCGAGTATAGTAGCTGGAGAGACGAAAAGAATGCGAGAAATTACTATGGATAAAAATACGATAAGAGAAACGGTGCGTATGATAGCAAGTGACCAGATCGTTATCAGCGTTGTAGGAGTAACTGTTTCAAGAGTAGATACACTTGAAAATTATATAACGGTAAACAACGAAATGATAACGGTAGTTGGGGGAAAGTTTCTACTGAAAAAGAATTTGGCAGATGACAGTTACGTATTGACGATAAATGCAGGTAAAGCATTCTGCGGAGATAGTACGGGATAAAAGTCTTAAAACGTAAGTACCACTTTTTCTGGAACGGATTTTATGTATAAGATAGCCGGAATAGAAATGTTAATCATTTCGTCCGGCTATAATTGTCTTCATTTGCAGGAATATAATACACAAAATCTGACCAGAAGGGTGGTGGTTATAATGGCGTCTGACTGTGAAGGACGAACTCAACAACAAATAGGACAGAAAATAGAAGAATGGCGTAAAAAAGTAGGCTTATCACAGTTAGATCTGGCAATGGTGCTAGGTCTGAAAAGTGATAGGCATTATAGGCGTATCTGTATAGAGTGTACATATGAGTTTTCGCAATCGCAGATTGGGCGTCTGGCAAAACTGATGCAGGTGTCAACGGAAGAATTGATACCAGATGAAGAATTTGAAGAAGATTCGGATTATATAGATAACATCATAAAAAAAGGCAGCGAATACAAGCAGGAACAAATTAAGAATGCAATAGTTGAAAGTTCGAAGCCGAGATTTAGTGAAGCTGAGAGGAGAATTGTATCGTATGCTACTGAAATAATAAATATGGAAGACGAGGAATTAAAAGAGAACTATGCGAACCAAATGGAGAGTGCATTAAAAATGATAAGCATAATGAAGCAAAAGATAACTTAGGCGGTCATTCAATAAGAAAGAGAATGATCGTTTTTTTATGTCCGAAATCAACCAGACATATATGTCCGGTCATAAATTTCAATTCGTACAAGGATGTCCGATTGGAGGTCTGGCTATTTGCTAAGATTAGACCATCACAAGGGAGGTACAAGCAATGACCAGAGATGAATACTTAGAATTCTATCAGGCATATGGTAGTTATCTTACTTATCAGTATACTGTGAAATTTGGCAATGTATCCGCCACGGTATATTGCGTGCAGCCATCCAAACTGAGACTTGGTATTGGAACGTACACGATTAATAAGGTTGGAGATTAGAAAAAAAGAAAAACTGGAAATTTTATTTGATGGTGCATTTGGTTATCCACCTTCATTTTTGGATGAAGCATTTGGTGGATTGGTAAAGAAAATGAAAGATAAGAAGGTATTAAATAGTATTGTTATTGTCTCAAATGATGATTTGACATTGGAACGTAAAATTCGTAAATATGTTGAAGATGCGGGGAAAAAACTATAGGGGGTGTGAGAAGATGAAAAAAGATAGTGTTAAATATATTGTTTTGATTGTATTTTCTCTAGCAACTCTGGTATTATTAATTCTAAATGCAGTGTTTGATTTTAATGTCTTTTGGACAGTTAATATTAGTGATGGAATTGAAATATTTGTATTAATATTTGTTTCTTATTTTTTAGTTGATAGGCAAAATGAAAAGGATAGAAAAAAAGAAAAAATCAATGCATTGATAAATAAAGTTCAATTGCGATTATTGGATGCTGATTTGGTAAAAGTTGATACAGAAGAAAATAGAAAAATAACTAGGATAAAAGTTACTTCAATTTCAAATTTATTAGAAATCATCAAAGATAATATGGACAACAAAAATAATATTGATAATATTGTTACGAAAATGGATAATTTATCTGTATTAATAATGGATCATATAGAGGATGAGGATTACATAAGAAAAACTAATTCGCATATAATACGAACCGTGATTGATATTGATACAAAATTGGAGAAAATAAAATTTGATATTAATTAAAATTGATTTCTATGGTAAACGTTAAACCACTCGCCTTGGATAATTAGCATCTTTGTGCAATACTCTAAAAAATGCGAAAAACTAATAGTTTTTTAGAGGAGGCAAACTATCATGGATCAGCTCACACATAATGTCAGGCGTGCCAATTGGTTAAACATCATAAATCAATGACAGGAACGACCTGTAAACATAACCGTCCGACAATGGCTGAAAGATAATGATGACATCAAAGAAAAGTGATTATACAGTACCTCCAAAATCAAAAACAGGCCAAGGACTTAATTTCGTGATCAATCAGGAAAAATACTTACGGATATTTCTCGAAGATGGCGATGTCCCTATCGATAATTCAGCTTCGGAGAGAGCCATACGAACCTTTTGTCTGGGCAAGAGAAACTGGATGTTTCACAATACCGCAAAAGGAACAGCTGCCAGTGCAATGGTATATAGTATTTCTGAAACCGCAAAGCTGAATCATCTGCGACCGTATTATTACTTTAAGTATATCCTTGCACAGTTGCCAAAACTCTGTGATGAAAAAGGAAATATAGATCCGGAAAAACTAGACTAAGAATGAATAACCTATCAGTAGATGAGCATCTGTATGAATTATTGTTGTAATTATATATCATTAATGATAGTATTACTGTAGATAATTTACAATCGGATTGAAAATGAAGATTATTTATAGAATTATACTACAATAATGATATAATACATATGAGGCTGGAATGAGGTTTGAAGAAGTCAAAAGCACCAAGACCTAATCACACACAAACGGTAAAGCGTGCAAAAGAAAGATTAGAGAAGATGGGGATTAAATAGGATGTTAGAAATTAATCGAACAGATTATGAAAGAGAGAAGGAAGCACGCGAGAGACGTTTGAAAGCTTATGCTGATGAAATTCAGAATCAAGTTAGGGACAAGTCAAGAGAGATTGTGAAAGAATTGGTGGAGGAGCGCCATAAGCAGGAACTGACACAAGCGGATATGGCAGAATTGACTGGAATGATGGCATCTAATATTGCCAGGTTAGAGAACGGGAGTAGAGTACCAACCTTTCTTGTGCTACAAAAGTATGCAGTTGCGTTAGGAAAACAGATAGAGATTAAGTTGTGTGACTGTGAGGAGTAGGCGATTGACAAAATCATAGCGCATTTGATGAGTTGGCATTCGAAAGTATACGAGAGGAAAAGAGATGATGGATCAAGAAGAATTAGTGTTTCATTTTGATAAAAATTTGCAAAATACACTCTCTTCATATAAGAAATTAATTGAATTATTTCATTTGTTGGATTCGGCAGAAAACGGTCATTTTGTATTGGATTTTACGAATGTGAGTTTTTTATCTGCTAATTTATTAGCCGTATTAGGCTGTTGTGTGGATAATACGATGACTAATAGAAATCATTCTATAAAGGTTAGAAATCTTCATCCGAAGATAAAGGCAGTAATGAGAAAAAATGGATTTAATCGCTATTTTACATGGGAGGATCTAGAAGATCGATTTCATAGTACAATGGACTATTCTATTTATGAGGCAACTACAGAAAAATTAGTTGATTTTGAAAAATATTTGTTGCTAAATGTATTTAGCAGAGGTGATATTCCACTTATGAATCCCGCTTATAAGAATTGTATTATAGATAATTTGTTGGAAATGTTTAATAATGTAATTGATCATGCAAATAGTAATTATGTTTATGTATGCGGGCAGTTTTTTCCGCATAGTGGTAATTTGACATTTTCCATTGTTGATATTGGAAGAACAATTCTAGAAAATGTAGAACTATATATGACCGAAAACAATATGAAAAAGCCGGATAATAGCTTGCAGTGGGCAATTTTGCCGGGACATTCAACCAAAACGGAACAAGCGCCAGGCGGTTTGGGATTTAGTACATTATTATACTTTTTGAAAAAGAATAGAGGGGAATTTATATTGATTTCAGGTAATGAAGCGTATGAATTGAATAAAAATAATAAGGATAGGTTTAATAGGATAGAAAAATTTTTCCCTGGAACAATAGTAACCGTAACAATTAATTTGAAAGATGAACAGGCATATTTGTATGATGAAGCAACGAATAATGTCATAATATTTTAGGAGGATCGATGAAGAATAATTATTTTAATGTAGCTGAATTGATAGAAAGCCCATCAGCTTTGACAAGAGAACAAGGAAGCGTGGTTTACAACGTAATAGTGCCATTGTTGCGAAATGGAGAAAATATAACATTAGATTTTGCTGATGTTGAAAGTTTGATAACACCTTTCTTGAATGTGGCAATAGGTAAGTTATATGAAGATTTTAGTAGTGAACAGTTGAATGATCAATTGAAAATATCGAATCTGCCAGAAGGAACAAGGGCTAAATTCAAATTGGTTATTGAGAATGCTAAAAAGTATTATACAGATAAGGAGCTGTTTGAAAAAAATGTAGAGGAAGTGATTGATAATTAATGAAGAAAAATATTGTGCAAATAGATAATTTTGTGCCACAAAAAGACCAGAAGATTGTGCTTGACACAAATATCTTAATTAATTTGTTTTATCCGATTAATTTTTCCAATAGAGATGTGTGCGATGAATTGTATGCGAGAATATTGAAAAACGGGAGTAAATTGTTAATTACGTCGATACAATTATCAGAGTTCATAAATCGGTGCATTAGATTTGAATATAATCAATACAGGGCTGGAATCGGGGATAGTAGTCTTGATTATAAAAAGAATTATAGATCAACAGAGGACTATAACGAAAAGATGAATGCAATTTTGTCAATTGTAAGATCTGACATTGTGAAAAATTTTCAGTTCGTAGATGATGGGTTTAGTCGAATGCAACCGGATGAAATTTTTATATATGGGTTTTCTTATGATTTTAATGATGCATTGTTAGCAGCTTTCGTTAAAGAACAAGATGCAATACTGGTAACGAATGATTATGACTTTATAAATTATGGATCGGAACTTCGTATTGTTACCAATAATAAATTATTAGGGAGTATGCATTGAATTTTGTTTGTTCAAAATATATTATATACAATTAACTTGATAGAAATTATTCCTTGGACATGGTTGAGAAAAATTGTAGACAATTATAGTGTTTTTAATTGTGGATTTTTTCAATGCAAGTTTGGCATACAGTAGAGGTGTTTCCTTTGCCTGCCGGTAAAGATACACAACATCATTCGGGTCATCAAAAGTAACGGAGAAATTACATTCCTTATAACGGATAATAAGAACAGAGTTCTCACCGGTATTGATAAGGATGGAGTCTGTAGCGGGTGCTTACATACCAAGTTGAAAATCAGGATTATTGTTCATGGGACTCTCCTTCCCACAGATATTTTGCATCATCCAAGAGGTCAATTATAGCTGTAAATATATTGGGGTATTCTGTCTGCAATTCCCTGATTTCATTTGAAGCAGGAAACGTACCAGAAGTGGTATCAGTTGATGTGAATGCTTTTTGCATTTCAAGCAATTGCAGATACAGTGTGTACAAGAGGATATATGGTTTCTTTCTTGTCGACAATGCAGATGCGGTTGTATATGCAGGAATATGCCGGTTGCTTTGGAGCATTTTCAATCATATAGTGAAATAAGAGGTACAGAAATTGGTGCTGCAATAGGGAGTTGTAGAATATAAAAAATAAATAATACTATCACACGGCAGCGCTTATCATAAATAAAAACAACGAGGATAATGAATGATGGATGTGGTAATGAATTTATTAGAACTTATGGAGAACTTCGGTGTTGAATCCGCAGTTGCTATGGTTCTGTTTATTGCTGCATTTACCATGATCTTCGCGGTGTATAAAGAGAGAGTTTTAAAGTACATTCTGCATGAGAGAAACGTTTGGGGATTTGCTTTTTCATTGGTATATGCTGGTGCGGATCTTTTGCTATCTTGATTTGGAATGATTTCGCATCTTGCGTTTTATATGCTGCTGATTTTAGATATCCTGTATCTGGCTTACTGTATTTATCTCATTAAGCATCCGTCACCATATGTGAAGAAAAAACTGGATGAGATGGAAAGACGCTTTAATGAAGGCGATATACTGGGAAATAAGGATTTCTTTAGAAAGAAGCCTTGGTACATTACTGAAAAGGTAGAGATAATTCGTTATACGAGATTAAAGTCGATGTATTCCTCGCATGTAGGAGAAATTGCTGAAGCTTACCATGAAGCTGCGAACATTCCACATGAATGGCTATATGAGGATGAGATCCCTGATTTCATAACTACGAAAGCAATGCTGCTTTGGAATATGGGAGACTTCAGTGCCGCGGTTAAGGTTATGGAAGAAGCAGATCTTTCGAACACTGCAATCGGACATATGCTTTTATCATTCGTAGCAGAGTACAGTGGTGACTTTGATACTGCGTATTTAGAAATGAAAGCAGCAAAGAATTGCATTACCATACAAGAGGTTGATCCCGCATACAAGGTTCAGATCTATCATAATTACGGTCGAATAGAGTTGATCTGTGGAAATCGACTAGAAGCCCTATCATACATGCAGATGGCATGTACTGAGGTCCCGAAATTGCAACCAGTAAGAATGGATTTGGTCCATATCTGCTTTTCACAGTTCATTTTCAATCTTGCATTGGATGCGGACGAGAAATATAAAGTCGATGATTATATTAAAAAATATCATGACTTAATAAAGAATGAGTCGATAGATAATTTGATTGAGTTCAATAACTGCAAGATCAGCTATTATAGACAGCTACATGATAGCGAAGCTACTTATCGGGGCATCAAGGACGGGTATGATGCTGTGATGTCGAAAATTGCAGATCCTGAGCAGAGGGCATTGTATCAGGTATCAACATTCCGGATGCTTATGAATGGTGAGTTTGTGCATGACTGGTTAGATGCGGATATCGAAAAAGAGTATAAAGGATACGAAAATCTATCACCTGGAGCAAGATTAGCCATAAGTAAAGAGTTTATGGGCATTCTTCATCTGCCGGATTTTTACTGTGTTAAGAATCAATCACCATACAAGCAGATTTACAACAGAGTGACAAACTACTATAAAAAGGGCAAGGCACAGAAGGATATCGATGAGTGTCTTTCCAAATTAGATGCACATGAAATTGTTAAGAGATGTCGATTACTACAAAATCAGTTAAGCGTATTAAAGCATGTAGAAAGAGAATGTCATATTTCAAAGAGTAAAGAGAAATATCTTAATCTGCATAAAACGTGGATGGAAGCTGGATTTAGAATTGACGCAACTAATACACTTATGATATTAGCTGATGAGTGCATGTCATCATTTAATGTAGTTATTCAGCCAGCACCATGGATGCCATATTTTGTCCATCAGGATTTTCTGGACATGCTTTCTGGAGGACCAGCACCACAGCTGATGTCAAATGGATTTCAGTTGAAGTATAGCAAATATATCCCTGACTACTTTAAGGTCATTCCTCAAAAGAAAGACGTATTAGAGGAAATGCTCGAAATACTCATGCCAGAGGTTGAGAGTTGGAAGAGTCACCCGGCGAAGTATGAGTATTCCATCCACATCGCTCATTACTTGATGGGGCTAGGTCGAAGAGACGAGGCTAAGAAGTTCTATCTGATTTTTAAAGAAAGCAAAATCTCCATCGAACAGTATGCTTTGTGGATGCGGCAGGAAGTTGAGATACTGGATGCTGAGTTTGAAGTTGAAGTTTAGTGATTTCGTTTATTCTGCGAATAAAAAAAGATAAGCATTGATGCGATAGAAGTATAATTACAAGGGGAGGACAGTGGACAAACTGAACTTCAGGAGTTCACATGGTATATTTTGAAGGCAGCTATATAGTTTATAACGAAAATAAAAATGGAGTGTGACATAGAATGAAGCCTATGCTTGAGCATACCGCTCGCACACTTTATTTTGATTGAGGAGATTGTGTATGCAGGATACGAATTGGAGTCAAATTGAATGGGAACTCTTAAGTGAGGAGATAGAACTTAGTCCTCCTTGGAAGGCGGATCATTTTTTCAACACATTTCGTCTGGATATGGATGGAATCTATAAGATTCAAATATGGCGTGATGAAGAATATATGCTGCGAGCAAAACTAATTGGGAATTGTGTTATAACAGATCAAGGGGATGAGGGTGCTCTGGAGCGTGGTGTGATAGTTCAGAGTGATTTAAAAGGTGTGTGGGATTATTCGTATTCCGCGAAGCTGATACAGTGCTTTCCGGAACTGGCGACAACCAATTATTTACTGCAGGAAGATCGTACGGCAGTTGAATGTACAATGGGCATTTCCCATATTAAGGTGAAACCGCACAAGTCACTGCCGAAGCAGAAACGGGAGAGTCTGGTGGAATGGTGCCTGAATGCTCCGACATCTACGGTATTGTATGTAGATTCGACGGAAAGAAAAGTGAAAACGAAGCTTCAAAAGAAGCGGGATATGTGTGAGGATTCCTATATTCCGAATCGGCAGAGTCAGAATTCGAGAGATACGGTATATATCGCTTTCGAGAAGACGGGATGCTATATTAGCCAGGTGCCGGAGCAGTATGAGCCACGGTGGTCGGGTAAATTATCAATTGAGTACAGAAAGAAGTTTGGTTATGTGCCGGATAAGAAGACACGGGAGGCTGTGCGGGAATTAGCGGGCTTTCTTATGGGGCGAGATCTGAAACTGATTGGACGTACGGAATATAGCAAGAGTGGTTTTGCTATTCGGGCGATGGCACAGAACCCGCAGAGTGTCAACATTGTTAAGGTGTGCCGGTTGTGCAATCAGGAGATTGTTCCGGTACATATATATGGAAATGAAAGCCTGAATTTTAAAGAGACAATGGAGCAATTGCTTCCACGTTACTTACATAGTGATATGCGAGATGTGATTCAAAAAACATTGCCTCTATATTGGAGTTCGTTTGTTTTGTATGTTGATAATGCAATTCCGGTGATTGCCAGTGCAATTGAGACTTTGCAGAAAGCCTGGTTTGCGCTGGAAGAAAATGAGAGCGTTTCTGTCTATTATCCGAAGACAAAGTTTCGAGAGTTAAAAAAAGATTTGATTGCCATCATAGACGAGAAATTGGAAGAAGGTCCATATAAGAATGCGGTTCGGAACAAGGTGGATCAGTTGAATCAGATGTCGGTCAGAGATAAGAATGAGTCCTTTTTTGCGCAACTTGGCATTACTTACGGAGAACGTGAGATTCAGGCGATTCGTATGAGAAATGTTTTTGCACATGGAGATACGAACGGAAAAACGGATGCAGGGAATATGATCGAAGCTATCAAGGTTCTACAATTGTTGTATGCGAAGAGTGTACTCAAGCTTCTGGGATATGAAGGGGAATATATTGACTGGTGTGATGGGGGAACGCGAAAAACGGTATATTGAATATGAATTGTTTAAGCGTTATTTCTTCAACTGCGCAAGTTCGGCTTCAAGCTCCGCGATACGAGAGGCTTGTTGATCAATGGTTTGAGTCAACTGTGTATTAGCTTCTTCCGGATAACGAAGCTTATTGTTTTTTATGGCCTCCCAGTAGGCGGCATCAGCGCGTGAATCTATATGAATGGCTCACCTTCCGTGAAGGTGGCTCTCTTCATCCGCAATGGTGGCTCTGAATTCCCGTGCAGATGGTTCTGTGTTCAAAGTGCTGGACAAGCCGAATTTTCAAGGAAATGCGGCGGTGAATTATACGGATCGTGAGACGTCGTGGACGAGGATCATCGAACACAAGTGGTTTGAGTTTGGTAAGGATGATGACGGAAATGATATTCCGAAGACGGTGATCAGCAGAGAGTACAGTTCGGAGTGGAAGGTCGGTGATGAGCCGTACTATCCGGTGAACGATGAGAAGAATAGTGCACTGTATCAGGAATATAAGAAGCTGGCGGATAAGGAGCAGAAGGTAATTTTTGGCGGACGGCTGGGCGAGTATAAGTATTATGGTAAGCGCCTAGTTTCAGGGTGGATTTAAAATCATCACAAAATTTGCCATAATTA